>Ga0307433_1000769_pt1 | contig 21510 bp, 30 predicted proteins | sample SalMarWE160210MG_FD_202166 | JGI IMG/M metagenome (GOLD analysis project Ga0307433, IMG submission 202166) | Salt marsh sediment microbial communities from the Plum Island Ecosystem LTER, Massachusetts, United States - WE1603-210 | ecosystem: Environmental > Aquatic > Marine > Intertidal zone >... | reverse complement strand
TCCAAGCCATCAGAAAGACCTGACTTTATCCTTACCATCAAACAACCTGGTCAATCCGGACAAAGTGTTGTCGGGATAGAGTATACAGACTATTACAATGATGCAACACCAGGCAGTTCCTCAAGCGGCCAACTTCTATATGATTTCTGGGGGGCTGTCGCTGGGCTCATTGAATCAAAGATTGACAATGATTCCCAGTTCCACAACGTCCATTGTTATTTCAAGCTTGACAAGCAAAAACTAAAATTAAAAGCAAAGGATATTAGGTCTAGGAAAGAGGCTATGAACCTATGTATTTCTATTGCTGACCAAATCTATGATTTGGTGGGTGTTTTTTTAACTAGTGGTGATATTGAACGCTCCTATTGTAACTACCACCGAATGCCAGAAGGCACGCTACCGATTCCAGAGACTTACACAGAACTTAACGAGTATTTTTTGCAGATGGACTTGCAAAAAGTGAATTGTTGGCTGAGCATACGTTATGGTTGGCATGCCAACATTAATGCTGCATTCATTGGACTATCGGCTTCTAGGCTAACTGATATAGTGAGCGAAAAGAAAAACAAGTGCGAAAGCTATGGTACGGACAAAATAGATGAACTCTGGCTTTTGATTGGAGCTCCAGCTACAACAGTTTACAATGCAACACCCCCCAAACAATTCGTTATGGATCAACTTAGCGATGAGACGCTTCTAAACACATGTGAATCATCGAAATTTGACAAAGTTTTCTTCTGGTCTCGGAAGAATGTGCCTTGGTTTAAGCAAATATGGCCACAAAATTATGAGAAGAATAGATAATAGACAATACAAATTGACACATACAAGGCCGACAAAGTCCTGAGCTTGCCTGTGCTGAGCTTGTCGAAGTGTCGAAGGACACCAGCTTTTAGCAAAGCCAAAATACAAAGCAAAAGAGGCAGAAGATACGATAATGAGGTAGATTATCCGGCAAACCGATAGTATATATAATACTATTTTTGCCAAAAATTGATGTTTTGCGCATTCAAAATTGTTCAAATCTGCCATCGTTGGAGACATATTAGAGACACGATTCTGGCCCAAAAACATTATGCTTCAATCGCATATGGAAAATGATTTCCAGACATTTTTAGGCCACCTCCGATACAAGGTATTTGCCTAATTCGTCAAATTGCTTTCCATTCTTATTATAAAAGGGAAGCAACTTTTGATATCTTTTGACCTTAGCAGCATCTTTTACTTCTTTAATCTGGATGTCTTTAGGAAGTCTCTTTTTTATATTGTGAAAAGCACCGATGAATAAAATTGCCTTCTCATCGGCTTTTAGAGTTTGTTCTATTCTTTTAGCAATGAAAGCATCTCTTTTATTTAAGAGAACAGCTTTGACTAGCTTATACCTTATAAACGCAATTATTTTCCGTGTGATAGACTTGGCCTGTGTTATGGCGATTAATCTATCATATTCCTGCTTAACAAGCTTAAAGTCTTCCGTCTTAACTAAAACAGCCCCTCTTTCAAGAAGCCTTAATACCAGTTGGTAATTTTTGCTTCCAGCTTTGGCTGTTTCTTCAACTATATTCCTGCCTACTTCATTATCAGCAACCATTCCATCCTGATATATTTTTACTACTTTGACATCTATAGAGTCAAAGTAGTTTGATATAACATTCCAAAAACCTTCAACAGTCTTTCTATGCTTTTCCCAAAGCTCCTGCCCTAAACTCGCAATTCCTTTCTTAGCTACGTGTTCGGCTATAGAACCGAGGTCGGCTCCGGTATGTATAACAGGTACATAAATCAGTGTTCTCATAAGGATTCCACTTACATTGCCGCTGTCTCGGTCCGCTCCAATCTTTTCTTAAGCTCCTCATTGCGTTCCAACCTCCTTTTCAGGTCTCTGTTCTCCTGCTCAATGTCTGCTTTTTTTGCTTTAGTCGAAAGGTACGAATCCTGCTGCCACCAATTTATGCCCATTTCCATAGCTTTATCCACGGAAGCAACCAGAAGCCTTATTTTAATGTTGAGAAGGTCGATATCTGCCAGTTGAATCTTAATATCTCCAGCGATAACAATCCCCTTATCCAGTACTCTTTCAAGAATATCGGCCAGGTTGGTCGCCTCTATAGCATGAACCATTTTTTGTTCTGCCATTGTTTATTCCTCGCTTCTATTATGCCAATTTCTTGGCCTCTATAATCAAATCTGTGGTTTTCTTGCGCACGTTTGCAATGAAGCGGCAATTACTGCAATCTGCACTTTTTTCATCATAATCCGGACAGGAAAGAAGCACATCCACTTCTTCCTGCAACTTTTTAGCAAATTCTGCCTTTTCTAATACATCCTTGGCATTGTTAATCTTAGCTGTGATATCTTCGATTATCGGTTCCTGCTTTTGAAATGTTGGACAGTTTATTTTGGCATCTTGTTTAGACATCATTTCTCCTACATCAAATCTCCCAAAGGCCCTAAATTTAGATTCAGTTCTTTGTCTTCGAGGCCGAATATTTGCTTCAGCTCTTCCATTTTATTTTCCAACTTCATCAAGGTTTCCCCAACTCTTTCTATTTCCTCTTCCGATAGAGAACCTGCTTCTACCCTTCTCATAGCCTGTTTTTCCAATAGTTTTCTTATCAACTCTATCAGAGTAAGTACTAATTTTGCCAAACCCTTCTCCACGTTTTCGGGATTAGCGTCAATCTTTTTGGGAAGCACATCCTGAGATTTTTCCATCTCTTCAACAAACTCTTCAGGAAAATCCGTTTCTACCACGCTGTTTAATGTCATATCTTCTCCGCTCCTACCAACTCCTGATGTTGGACTACTTTATCAAACAAATCTTCTTGCTTAGAATCTTTAAGCAAGTCACTATTCTTTGGTAAAATGACAAAGTTGTATGCAGGCCAAGGGCCGCTGAATAAATATTTGAAATCGGGACGGGCACTTTTTACATGCTCGAAAGCCTCTCTGAAGTTTCTTTCCTTGTCTTTTTCAACCAAATAAACCGCGTCCATAAGCAGGTTTTCGGTTTTCAGCTTTTCAGTTTTTTTCTCTGCGGCAAATTTACTGAAGAATATGTCCATAACTTTAATATATTTATTTGCCCTCTTTTGGAATTCCTCGTTTATCACATACCTCTCAAATTTTTTTCTTATAAATCTTTTATTTGGCGAATCACTTGATATGAGCACTTTTTTGTTGCCTTCCTTGTAAGTATTGATTATCTGCTCTTTTATTTTATCTGATGGCCAGATAACCTTTATGCCGAACTCAACCTTATTACGAAGCCTGTCCAGGTTATCTCTAAAATCCTTATAATAGCTTTGCATCAGGGAAAGAACGCCATCTCTGCCATCCAAGACGGTATGGAACCTGACCGGCAAAACGGTAAAATGCTCCATTAACCTTTCTACGACCTGTTCGTGTGCTAAAACACTGCCTTTGGTCTTGGTTTGCACTGACTCAGTGAACTCACTTACAACGGCGCCTATATCACAATAAGGGATATTGTAAACACAGGCACCTTCTAATCCGTAAATTGAATCCTTTACCTGGTCGCTTGAATCTATTATGCCATATAAATATAGTTTCATATCTATGTTGGCTCCTGCATAGGCCCGACAAATGGCGAGCCTCTTAACTGCTCCACAGTTTCCACTGAGCTGAGCAAAACCTTCAGCCCCAGATATATAAGGTCAACATCGGCTACAGAAATAACTGCATCGCCGGATATAACCACACCTTTATCTAAAACCCTATCTAGAACTTCTAAGAGAGTTACATCTCTTGATTTTGTTACGACGTTATGCATTTCGCACCTTTTGATTTGAGAGGCCGCAGAAATTATACGGCGGCCAGGGACCAGTACAATCTATGAAAAATCCTTCGTTTTCATAATACACCTTTAAGGCATCAACCATATTGATGAAATCGCCCACATCGTCTTTGCCAACTAAAAATGCCGAATTTAAAACCATGTCATCCTCTCTTTCAGTTACTTCCCTCGGAAGCAGCTTATTTATGCGGGCCTCGAAACTTAATTCTTTCAACAAGTCGAAATTTTCTTGGCCAGATTCGTTGATTTTTCTGTTAACTACCTGTGCCAACAATTCGGCTTTTTTCCTTTTAAGAAAGAAAGCTTTGCCGGGAGAACAGCTGTTTATTTCGTTCTCGATTTTTAGAATTTCCGGTTCATCATTAATGGAGAAATGCTTTGATTTTTCGGTATCGCAATAAATTTTGACTCCCCATTCTTCTTTGTTTTCTAATCTACCCAAAATTGCTTTAAACTCCTCCCCATATTCATCGAGCATCGCCTTTAGGCTGTCATCTGTATTAAACAACGTTCCAAACTTGAAGGGGATTACGCATGTATTTGTCATAATCTGTTCTATTATTCTCTCGTGCAATGTTGCGTTGGTCTTGACCCACTCTAAATCAGCCATATTCTTTTTCAGGCCTTCTTCGCTAAATTTGCTTTCTTCAACTTTAGCGGCTACTGCATAGAGGCTGTTATGGCAAACAGAATAGAGGTTATTCTCCGGTCCCTCTATTTCCCTTATTTTTGGCTCTCTATCTGCAACACAATACAAATAGGTAAGCTGTCCTTCTACTACCATTTACTATACCTCTGATAAATTAGCTGGTTGCCAGCGTGTGACCTTGACGTTCGTAAGATTCAACTTCCAGATTACCGTTTAACCTGACTTCATAGATGTTTCTGTCCTGCGCTCTCGTAGGTAGACCCAGGGACTTCAAGAAAGAGTTCTCTTCATAAACTTCTGCCTCAATGTGCCACTGGTTGTTAACCTTTGTTACGCCGATAACCTTTACGTCCTTTACGTTAAGAGCCTTTTGCAGGAACTCTACAACAGTATCTTTAGCTTCTTCTATACTGGTCATTTTTTACATCTCCTTTTCTTCTGCATTTGTAATGGCATCCAACCGGTCCAAAAGTTCTTTTTCCTTCTCGTTGTATTCGTGTTCAGTTATTTCATCCAGCTCAAATTGTAATTGCAACTGCATAAGTTCTTCTTTGATACGCCCAGTATCATTTAATTCTTTATCAACTACTTCGTTGAGCTTTTCTCCCAACCAAACTACGCCTTTTAACGGTGCCAGCAATATGTCATCGATTAAGAACATTAGTATTTCTCCGTATCAATCACGAGGTTGACAAAATTAAATGGCGGCAGCGGCCCTACATACTTAAAGTTCAATTTTTCACCATATTTATCCTCAAGTTCCTGTACCAGGTGGTCAAAATCAGCTTCCTTTTCTTTCTCTACTAAAAACGCAGCGTTAATAATCATCATCGCACCATACGGATTATTAGTCTTAACTTCCACAGCCAAGGGCGACAGGGAGTTTAAAATATCCTCTTTAACAATCAGTTTTTCCCGCTGTAAGGCTGCCTCAACCATCTCCCCTATCTTCATACGCTGATGATACGTCTTTTCGGAAGGCAGCGCTGCAATTTTCTCTTTTAGTACCCTTATTTCTTCATAGTTTTCCAGGATATACTTGTAAATAACATCTTCTTTGAATATTGCTTTAACGCTGAGCTCACTTTTGTCCTTCATCCGGCTCAACAGTTCTCTGAACCTATCATGCTCCGCTTCCAATATCTTCATAACCTTTTTTTCGTCTTCAGTAACTGTTGCAAATCTCACAGGTAGAACAGTATGTTCAGCCATCACTGCCTCAATTGCCTTTTCATGGGTAAGTGAGTTTTCTCTTGAGATACGATATTTTTTGATCGGTGCACTGCTAACCAAAGCAGCTATATCATCGAAACAGATTGTGTATACCTCATCACCTCGGCCCCCGATTCCCAATGGGCCAAAAGACCGGGGTTGATTTGAGTCTATTACGCAATATATGTATTTGCCTTGCTCTGTAGCTACATCCATCTTTATTTCTCCCATTCCTCTGGATAAATCACAATGTTAACAAAGTTAAATACAGGCAATGGTCCTGCGTACATAAACTTTACTTTATCTTTGTATTCATCACTCAAATCATCCATAATATTGTCAAATTCTTTTTCCCTGCCTTTGCTTACTAAAAAAGCGGCGTTTATAAACATCTCATCACCGGTGGTTTTGTTAAGTTTATGGTCGAAAGCTGTTCTTCTTAACGCATCCACTATTTTTTCAGCTTCCTGTTCCTTTTTCTTTTGCAAGGCCTGTTCAACCATCTTGCCAACTTTTATTTTCAACTTGGTGGTACATCCACTCTCATCGCCTGCAATCTTCTGCTTCAAGCTCTTGATTTCTTTATTGTCTTCTACGATCTCATTAAAAATGACATCCATATCTTTCCATATGCCTTTAACACCCAATTCCACTTTGTGGTCCATATCTGCCAGAGTACTCTTGAATCCTCTGTATCTTCTGTCCAGCAGATTTCTTATCTCATCAGCACTGGAGGCAATGGTGCCGAATCGAACTGGAAGAACACTATCAAACTCATTCATAACCTCTTCGATTACCTTCTGGTGGGATAACATATTCTCTCTATTCATAGAAATCCTCGCCATAGGATAGCTGCTCACTACCATGCTCAGGTCATCGTAGCCAATAGTCAGAACTTCATCGCCTCTTTCGCCGATGCCTATAGGGCCAAAGTTTCTTTCCTGTTTTATTTCAGTAACGCAGTAAATATATTTTCCTTCTTTTTCCATATCATCCTACCGTGGTAACCAGCATCGCATTCTTTTCAAAAGCTTCCTCAGTGAAGTAGCAACCAGCTGTTTCTTCTGCCTGATTTGAAGCTCGGTAATAATCAAGAAGTATTCTGTAAGCTCTGGTCATATCATCGAACTTATTCTCCATGTCAGGAGTATCGGGGTTCTTATCAGGGTGGCAGGTTAAGGCCAACCTGCGGTGGGCTTTTTTAATCTCATTGGCAGTTATAAAATCGTCCGTCAAGCCTAGTTTTTTCCTCGCCCAGTCAATTTCTTCAAATTGTGCTTTCTTTACCTCAAGAGTATAGAAGCTATATGGCGGGAGCGGACCTATGCATCTGAAATTTAGCTTCTCCTCGAATTTATTATTGATATGGTCTACCTTCTGCTCAAAATCTTTCTGCCTGTTCTTGTCCATAAGAAACGCTGTGTTAAGAACCATTTTCTCATCCATGAGGTCATGAGCCTTGAAATCTTGAGCAACTCCGCTTAGGGCACTTTGTATCCGGTCAGCATATTCGGCCTTTTTCTTGTCTGAATACTTCTTGACCAAAATACCTACTCTCATCTGGTCATCTACGGTAACACCACCTTTTTTGCCTATAAGTGACTGTTTGAATTGCTTTATTTCATCCTCCTGAGAAACCTCCTCTTGCAGAAATGAATTAAAATCCTTCAATGTAGCCACGACATCGACCTCTATGCAATTTTCTGACCTCGCAAGTATATCTTTGATTGCTTTGTATCCTTTGGCTAAAATCTCCCTCACTTCTTCATCGCTGTCAGCAAATGTCCCCAGCCTCATAGGAATAATCGTATGTTCAGCCATCACTTGCTCGACTACCTGCTGATGCCTGACAAGTAGCCTGGCTAACGTATCCTTGGGCATATGACTGTAATCAACCATTTCTGCATCGCTTACAACTGCAGATATATCCTGGAAGGGAACAGTATAGGCATTGTTATAAGTTTCGCTGCTCTCTACAACCTCTGCGGGGCTTCTGACAGGGTATACATCCTCAAAGGCCACAACTTCATCCAGATCAAAGGATTTTTCCCAGTTGGAGTTTATAATTCCATAAATGTATTTGCCCATCTTGTCCATAATATACCTTTCAGCTTTTCGCTTATTTTGCGCCTTAGGGAAAGGCAAAACCGTCCTTTCCCTAAGGCGCTTTGTTAAAAAAAGCAAAGAAGAAAGAAACCATTCTATATCTACCTATTCACAGGCATCGCTTTCAGAGGTCTGAGTTTGTTTTTCGGGCTCTGCCTCCCTCTTTGTTTCCTCATGTATCTGTGTAGATTTTTCCCGCCGTATGATTTCGCGTACAAAATCACCACAAAATATGCTCTTGACTTTTCCAACAATAGCCAACATTTTGAATCCCCTTTATTCCTACTTACTGTTTTGCTCTTTTAGCATCTTAATAGCCTCGTCAAAATGCTGCTTTGAAACTTTGAGTTCCCCGTCTGCACTTATTTTCTTTTTCGCTAAATCGTGCTCGATATATTCTCTTACTGCAAACATAGAGGCCTTTCGACAAACAAATTCAATATCCGAGCCAGTTCTACTCTCCATCTCTTTAGCTAATTTCTTCAAATCAACATCTTTATTGATAGGCTTATTTTTAGTGTGTATTTTGAAAATCTCTTCTCTGGTTTGTTCATCAGGCACAGGCAGCTCGAACAAGAGGTCGAATCTGCCGCTCCGTAATATCGCAGGGTCAACTAAATCCAATCTGTTTGTTGCCGCTAAAACCACGACTCCTTTAAGCTCCTCAATCCCATCCATTTCGGTTAAGAATTGGCTTATTACCCTCTCTGTCACATGAGCGTCTGTCGAGCTTGAGCCTCTTCTTGGTATGAGACTGTCTATCTCATCAAGGAAAAGTATTGTCGGCGCAGCGTGCTTGGCCTTTCTAAATGTCTCTCTCACACCTCTTTCTGATTCGCCAACGTAACGACTGATAAGCTGCGGGCCTTTGATGGAGATAAAATTGACACCACTTTCGTTGGCTACGGCCTTGGCTAAAAGCGTTTTCCCTGTCCCAGGTTTCCCGTAGAGCAAAATTCCTTTAGGTGGATTAGTGCCAGCTTTGTTGAATACGTCTGGATATTTGAGCGGCCATTCTATGGCCTCTTTGAGTTCCTGCTTGATATTGTCAAGGCCTCCCACATCAGACCACTTTACGTCCGGGATCTCTACAAAGACCTCCCTGATCGCAGACGGCTCAATTTCCTTCATTGCCTCAAGGAAATTGTCCATCGTTATTTCTAATTCGAGCAAGGCCTCATAAGGAATGTCCGACAACTCAAAATCAATCTCTGGCAGGATTTTCCTAAGGGCCGACATAGCCGCTTCTCTGGCCAACGCTTCCAAATCCGCCCCAACAAATCCATGAGTGATTTCAGCTAATTTTTCCAGGCTGACGTCTTTTGCCAAAGGCATACCTCTTGTATGGATTTCTAATACCTCCAATCGGCCGTTTTTATCGGGTATAGGGATAGAGATTTCCCTGTCGAACCGTCCTGGCCTTCTCAAAGCCGGGTCTATGGTACTGGGAATATTTGTTGCGCCGATAACTATAACGTGCCCTCGAGACACTAATCCATCCATCAAGGCCAAAAGCTGAGATACTACGCGCCTTTCGACCTGTTTTTCACTGCCCATATCTTCCCGCTTGGGTGCAATAGCATCCATCTCATCGATAAAGATTATGGCAGGGGCATGTTTCTGGGCATTTTCAAAAACACTGCGCAAGCGAGCTTCAGACTCGCCGTAAAATTTACCCATAATTTCTGGGCCGGTTATGCTGGTAAAATAGGCTTCGGTTTCATTGGCCACTGCACGAGCAGTCAGTGTTTTTCCTGTTCCTGGTGGACCATATATAAAGACACCTTTAGGCGCCTCAATGCCGAGTCTGCCAAAAACTTCAGGATACTTCAGCGGCAGCTCAATCATCTCTCTGATTCTTCGGATTTGAGGAGCAAGGCCGCCTATGTCCTCGTATGATACTTTGGCTTTTTCTACCTTTCCCTGTTTTGTCTTTACTCTTATTAATGTATTAGAACTAACCAATACCACCCCATCAGGGATAGTGTCCTCGACCATAAAATCACAGGTTCTGGTGCCGAATAATCTTGCCCGTACTTTATCACCACTGGTTAAAGGCAGCCCTTCTATGAGAGAGCCAATATACCTGGCGTCTTTATCCTTTTGAACTGCTCCCGCTGCGGTTAGAGGAGAAAGTGTAATTTTTCTGGCGGGCTTTCCTTCCGCTTTCTGAACCGTTACCTTTTCATCGAGTCCTATTTTAGCATTTTCTCTTATAATGCCGTCTATTTGAATAATCTTTTTGCCTCTATCATCAGCATAACAGGGCATTGCCTTGGCAGCAGTTTTGCTTTTGCCTTCTATCTCTATTATTTGGCCAACTTCAAGTTCCAGGCTTTTCATATCTTCGGGGTCTATCCTGGCAATAGCTCTGCCCACGTCTTTTGGTAAAGCCTCCTTTACTTTCAATTGTCTCATGTAATTGCCTTTCTTCATTGCTAGTTAAAGAGCTGTTCCTTAAAATTCATCAACGCCTCTATCCCTTTGATTTCTCGAGCATATGAGGCAATAACGGTTGTTTTTAATCCGTTAAATTTCATTCTTATCTGGTTTATATATTTGTCCTGTTCTTTTCTTTTTTCTCTACAAAACTGACAACCATCGGACTGCCCTTCGACAGGGCTCAGGACGGGTAAGACATTATTTATCACTAATTGCCTGACCTTTATCCCATATTTGTCCAAGCTATTTACCAATCTCTGCGTTTCCAAAATCGCCATATCTTCTGGGATAGTAACAGCTATAAACTCACTTCTGGCTGGGTCGCGAAGCAGGCTTTCTATCCTCTTTACCGTCTTTTTCATAGTCAGCAGAAAGTCATCGCCTTGGTCAGGACTATATTTGCCGGCAAACGCCTCAACTACATACCTGTATTTCCATCTCATCTTTGCCATAACCTTAACCCAGTCGTCTAACAACCTGGGGGAGGTTAGAAGCCGCAAGGCATGACCGGTAGGTGCTGTATCCACTATGTATTTGTCGAATTCTGCCTGGTCTGTCAGATCAATCATTGCCTTAAAACCCATTACTTCATCCATCCCTGGTATAGGTAAGGCAAAAACAGAATCAATATCTTCTGCATCCAGGTTAGTTCCGGTATCGACAATTTTTTTGATATCATCTTCGTGTTCCATTTTGAATTTTGAAAGAGCCTTTTCTGCGTTTATTTCAAGAGCACTTAAATTCTTTATTCCCTTTATCTGGCTTGGCTGGTCACCAAGTTTTTGTCCTAAGCTATCAGCAAGCGAATGGGCCGGGTCGGTTGAAAGAATCAGCGTCTTGAAATCCTTCGCCAAATAAAGGGCTGTAGCAGACGCACAGGTTGTCTTCCCCACGCCGCCTTTTCCGCCAAACAGAATTAACTTCAGCGGAGCCTCTTTTAGCCCTTTTAATCCCATTCCACCCCATTAGGAATCCTAAAGAAAGATTTTTAATCCATTCTCTATTACAGTTTTTGAATCATATAACCCTGTTAATCTATATTTCTAACGGGGTTCACTTTTTCACCTTGATCTCTAAAATGCCGTTGTTATAAGAGGAAGCAATCGTTTCAGCCTGCACCTTTGCCGGAAGTAAGATCTCTTTATGATATTTCCTGTCTCCGGTTTGCGCTGAGATATCCAGGATATCTTCTTTCAAATCTAATTTTATGTCCTCTTCGTTAATTCCCGGCATCTCGGCATAGATTCGAATCTCCTGATCTTCATCGAAGACATCGGCAATGGGCTCTCTTTCTTCCTCGACTTTAGGTCCTTCTGGAGTCTTCTTGACATTTCCAAATGATTCGACTACAGGTTTGCCGCCGACTGCTGTCTTTATGGAGACGCCGAACACTCCTTTCATACCTTCTTTGAGGTTACTTAAGTCAACCTCACCTTCTTTACTAACTTCGCCGCCTGCCTCTTTTAACTTAGCAGCTAAGTCAACCAGGTTTCCAATACCATCCAATAGTCCTCCCAGACCTAAGTTCAATTTCCCTATGCCAAAATCAATATTCAGCCCTTCATTTTCTTTATCTTTTTTCTTTTTTTCTTCTGTCATTGACAAATCTCCTTTTCTTATTATCTTATTTTTGCTTCTACTCGCTCTAATCTGCTCTTCAAGGTTTTATTTTCTTTCTCTAACCTTCCCTCTTTTGCATTCGAGGAAAGATAAGGGTCCTGCTGCCACCAGTTTATCCCCATCTCCATAGCTTTATCCACAGAGGCAATTAAAAGCCTTATTTTAATATTAAGGAGATCGACGTCAGCAATTGAGATTTTTATATCTCCGGCAATAACAATACCTTTATCCAATACCCTCTCTAAGATATCAGCAAGGTTGGTCGCCTGGGTGGCATGCACCATTTTTTGGTCAGCCATTCTTTAATACCTCTTGTTCTTATTCTGCTGTTGCGACTTCCTCTTGTCGTGCATAAGAAGTCACTTCCAGGGTATTGGTCAATTTAACCTCATAAGTGTTTCTATCCTGGACTCTGCTGGGTAGGCCTAAAGATTTAATAAATGAACTCTCTTCATAAACTTCTGCTTCGCCTATCCAGCCATCCTCAGTCTTTGCTATCTTTATTACCTTCGAGTCTCTACCAAGAGTCTTTTCAAAAAAGCCCCTGATTGCCTCACGTACTTCTTCTATTTTCATAATGCCGCTCCTGTCATTTGTTTTGTGACCACGCCTTTACCTCTGCATACAAAACAGGGAAGGTTGCTTCCCTTTTCTCTGCCCTTGCCTTTACAGGTAGGACACATATCAACTTTATCAGTCTGTATGCTCACGACCCCTTTACCACCACACACTATACAGGTAAGGTCGGTGTTTAAATGTGATTTTCCCGACCCATTACAATAAGCACATATTACAACCGGGGATTGAACCTTTACAATTGCTGCGCCTGAACACACTGAGCACTTAGTACTTTTCCTGGAGGGCATAAATCCTTTCCCGCCACAGAATCCACATTTGTATACATTTTTATTTAGAACCTGACCTCTTTTGCCCGCCTTTTTACTTTTGAAGTCAAACGTTGTCCACTCCATTTACTATATTCTCCTGAGTCTCTAATCTCGCTTAGTTTAATAACTTAGAGCTATCGTCTTAAACTCTTTTTTCGCCCCATTTGTTTGAGCGAATGCCCGTCCTGAAGGACTTTTGTTAGCAGCGGTTTTAACGATAGCTTCAGCTTCTTGCATCTTACTCGTCTCCTGCTCTATTTCTTCCAGACGTTTTCGGATGTTGTCCTTTCTCATTGACAATTTTTTGTCTTCCTTCAGAAGTCTTTCTTTTTCTTTGTCGAGCATATACAAATCTAAATATGTCGAGCTTTGGATCCTGGGGATAGAGCGTTTTTTTCTGCTCTGCATAGTCCTCACTCCGTGGATTCCTTTCAGACTATTAACATCCTTCATCGTTAACTCCTTTAATCAAGAAACTCACAGTGCTACCTGGTAGAACTTCTTGCCGAAACCAAAACATTCTTTTTTTTGCTTGCTCCCGTAATCTTCAATTCAATCAATTGTCCTTCCTTAAGCTGAGCAGCTCGCTGAATGTTATTCGGAAGCTTAATCTTGCCATCTTTATCTACTTTTGAGAATGCTCGCATAAGTGTCATTTGACTATCCTCTCATATTGTTTTCTCTGTCAGCCGGATACCCCAGCCAAACTTTCGCTTTCTTTTTTCTCTTTCCTGCTATCAACCTTCTCAATAGCAACGCTCTCGGCGGCTTTCTTTCCAACATCAATTGTTTTCCCTATGCCAAGCTCTTTGGCAACAAGCTCTCTCACCATTTCTTTAACCCTATCCTGATTTGTCTTCGAGCCAACCCGGCTTGTCTCCGATGCAAGAATATCCTGGCTCATCTGCATAAATGCGCTGCTTGATTTCGAGGGAGTTAGTTTTTGAACCTTGAGTGTCTTTGCAATCATGATGCAGCCGCGAACGGTAGGTGCAAATTCACACTTTCCGGATTCCCTCAGGCCCCTTACGATGTTCACTATTATTTGAGAGTCTTGCTTGGATAACTTGGCTTTGGCCAAGGTTATAGCCAACTCAGTATCATAGTCAAAATGGTCCAGATCCATCGTTATCATCCTGTCCCTTAAAGCATCCTGGCTTCTGTGCACGCCGGCGTATTCCTCAGGGTTAGATGTAAAAATAGCCGTGAAATCAGGGTCAACCTTTAGATACGGCTCCTCACCACCACGTCCGACCGGCAAATCCATCATTTTCTCCTGCAGGATAGAGAGAAGAATATTATTCGCCTCCGGCCGAGAACGAGTGAACTCATCGTAAACAAGAGTAAAACCATATTTACAGGCAACAGTAAGACGGTTATCCACCCAGCGTTTCACCATATCCTCTTCTGTCTTTAGAACTCTTGAAATAAAGCGGTCTACTACTTTCCGGATTCTATAGCCATGTTCACCACCAACCAAATCTGAGGTTGAAAACTCTTCATCCCCGTGAATCATCACAACCGGCCTTTCAATTTTGCTTGCCAGATGCATCGCCAGTGTCGTTTTGCCGGTGCCGGAAGGCCCCCTGAGATGGACCGGAAAGCCGGCTTCAATGTAGGAAAGGGCTCTGTTGGTAATATCCTTTACATACTTTGTTTCCACAAAGTCTGACAAAGGCCTCGGCTCCAATACTGTTGTCATTTCGTCAATCATTTCTATTTCACTCCTTTTCTGTTAGAAATCTTGTTTTTTCTTTATGGTAATGACTGCCACCATCTAAATTTTTTACCTAATTTTCCCCAGATTTTACGTGCCTTTTCTAAATCCGCGGTTATTTTCTCTTCTCTGCTTCTAAAGTTTTGCCTGAGGGACTTAAATTTAGCCAGCGCTTCAGTCCTCTTTCTGGTAAAGTTTTTTATAGGAGAATACAATCTTGTCATTTCCTTTATCTCGAAACAACTCCTTTACCTTTGCACCTAAGACAAGGCAAGCCACTATCTATTGTCACGCCTGTACCCTCACATTCGTTACACCGGATAGTTTCACCTTTCGGAGCTGTAACCATACCTTTACCATTACAGACAGTGCAGCTAATTCGGCTATCATGATAAACGCCGCTACCTTTGCAAAAAGCACATTTAATCACCGGCTCTTCGACTTCAACTTTACCTGTCCCGTCGCAAACCTGACAGACGGCAAGTTCAGAGAGTAAGTCAAAGGGGTCTTTACCCGAACCCTTACAAAAAGCGCACGTTATCTGGGTCATAGCAGATGTTGTCTGGCTCATAATTTAATACCTCCCTGAATTTATATTTACCCGCCTGACTTCGGCGAGCTCAGTCGAGCCGCGGCGGGTTTTCACTTCCCTAGACCTGCGGTAAAACCGCAGGCTAAATATTTAGCCCCACGTTTTACGTGGGGTTTCCTGGCTGACAAACGCTCAGACACCGACTGCAACTCTTTTCTTGCTGCTTTTGCTCTTCGTTGAGGTCTTCTTTTTGCCCCGGGCCTTACGTGTCCCGCTACGGCTCGGCGAGCCTCCGCCGAGACGAGTTGCCTGCTTAACTGTGGTTACTTTTTCTCCAGCGTCAATATTAGGCATCATAAAGCCGGCTTTTCTTGCCTTGGCCATCGTAGCACTCATACCTTTCCAGGCCTTCCCTGCCTGTGCCATGTCAGAACTGTATTCTTTCAAGAGCTTTTGAGTTTCCTTAACTATACTTATTACATAGCTATTCAGCTCTTTCTTAAGTTCGGCGCTCATATCAGCATGCGCCTTGTTGAATTCCTTGAGCTTCTTCGTAACGAAGGTCTCAATCTCTTTCACTTCTTTAGCAAGCGTGTCCTTCAGTTCTTCTGACATTTGGCTACGTTCCTTTTGGAAACCATCCAGCATTGAGCCTATATCTTTAGTTAGATTCACAACAAAATCGCTCAAACTCTTTGCTTGTTCCTTACTCATCTGTTTGTGATTCTTCTCAAATCCCTTGAGCATATCCTTAACATTTTTGGCTAATCCTTTCACAAAATCAGCTAATGATTTCACCTGTTCCGCCGCCATCTTTTTCCGGTCGCGTTCAAACCCTTTCAAGGTCTTATGGGTATCGGTCACCAATGTGCCCAGCGCCTTTACCCGAACATCGTGGGAAGTAATGATGTTCTCCGCCAGTTTTTTCATGTCTTCAGCTACTGCCATTGCCATTTTTAATTCTCCTTTCAAAACTTTCTTAAATTTTCTGTAAAATACCTAAATTACCATTACTAAACATTGTTACCTTCGGCGTTTCTGAGATTGGTATATTTTCAGTCGTTTCAGAGCTGCCAATGGCACTTATTATGCCTTCAACCTGATTTATCTCGCCTTTGTTGTTGAAAACGGGCTCACCTTTATCCATAACATAACGAAGTGTCCCATCTTTATGAATGATACGATATTCAATTTCAAATGAAGTGCCGCTATCCTTGCATCTATCCAATGCAGCAAAAACCTGCTCCCGGTCATCAGGGTGAATTATATTTGCCCAATGCTGCCTGTCAGCCAATATCTCGTTAGCATCATAGCCGGTAAGTTCCCCAATCTTTCCGGCAAAACAAATAATCTCTGGATTCTCCGAAGGCGAGGCAATATAAGGAACGTCACCAACGGTATCAATAAACCGGTAAAGCTCCTTACTCAGCCGTTCTAAAACGTATTGGATTTTTGGCTCTTGCATCTTACTATGCTCTCAAGTGCATAAGATTTTTTGAACTTTCCCTGCTACCGTTAACTGAGTTTATATTTAAGCTGTTACATAAATTCTCTAACTGACTGTCACAAGGGTTTGGGATTTCAACTTGATAATTTTCAATATTTTGGCTCGACTCTTTCAGTGGCCTGTCCAACTTTTTTCTATTTGCTACTGCGAGAACAATGTTTCGAACTCGAGGAAGCCTGGCAAAACTGCTTATAATACTCCGGACGAAGTTAATCAGATAACCAGCTGAAGTATTGGTAGTCTCTTCTAAGGCCTTATCAAACTCCTGCAATTTACGTCCAATACTGGCTTCAAGCTCCTTTATTTCCTTATCTATCTTTTCTTCAAAACTCCGGCTTTGCTCAAAACGTTTGAGCAATGAACTCACATTCTTGGTTAAAGTCTTAACGAAAATCGCAAACTCAGCTACGGCCTTTGTCTGGCCTTCGGTCAATTGTTCCTGCTTTCTGTTTTTGCGTTCTTTGAGAAAGTGAAACTTGGCGAGCATATTATTCAAATTCATGGTCAAATCCTTTACGAAATTCTCCACTCTTTGTATCTGCTCATTAGCTTTTCTTTTCCCATCCAGTTCCTTCAATGCCTTTTGAGTATTAGCTGCTAAAATGCTCAGTGCTTTTGCCTGCAGCTCATAAAAACCTATAATGTTATCTATAATACCCCTCATATATCTTTTCTAATCGCTTACACTGACTGTTGCACGTGAATGAGATTTTCTTTGAGCTATCCTCTTTTGCGTGGACCGCCAGTTTTGTGCAGACTTTGAACGCTCTCCCTTAAAACCACTGAGCGTATTCTGTACATCTTCTTTTCTTTCTTTTTGCCGAGCTATCCGCTCTTTATGTTGGATTTTGAACTTGGCCAGCATCGATTTTAGGTCTTTTATGCTAAGCTCTCTCCCCTTCGCCAAAAGCTCTTTGAGTCTTTTCGCCATTTTTTGCTGGTTCTTCTGAAACTCTTTTAGTTCGGAACTAACTTCATGTTTTCTCTGTTCCTGCTTTGCAAGGATCTCCGTAATCGCTGTTTGAAATTCTTTAACCCTTTGGACTTCGCCTTTGGCAAGGGCATCTTTGACCTTGCTTAAGTTGTCTCCTAAAGCGTTTGCCATTTCCCTTTGTTCGTTAAGGTAGCCTTTAAGCAAGCTCCTCACCTGTTTTTCTCTTTGGTCCTGAGCTGAAAGTATATCTCGCATCATATTATCGAAATCCTTCTTTCGCAGAGATTCGTTCTTAGCGAGATTTTCACGCAATTCTGCATTTATCCTTTCCCTCTCTTGCCTCGTATCAAGGAGGATATCCTGAAACCCTTCGAGGAGTTGGCCGGTAGTATCAAAAATGGCTCCAATACTTTGAATGCGGGCTTGGTAAGAAGAAATTATACCCTCGACAATGTTTCTCATATCTTCAGCTAATGGCATTGTTTTCTATCCTTTTCTTGTCTGAGGAGAGGTTTTTCTTGGCGAGTCATGCTTTCTGCCCCCCCCACAGCGGTGCATAAGGATGGCTCGGCAAGAATCCTCTGTTAGGTTGGGAATTCGTTCCCTGCGGTTCATTAGGCCGCCGTTGCGGTCAGACCTATCGCCTCGGCGTATTTCAGATAGGTCTCGACTGATGCAGCAACGACTCTGGCTTCGATGGCAAGTATTTCAATACCCACCAAAGAAATCCTTACCCAGGCATCAACTACAACACCTTTGTCTAGGATTCGGTCGATAACTTCGACCAGACTGCTGGAACCAATTGCTTTTTCTACTGCCATTTTAGTTCTCCTTTCTTTCTGCTTTCGCAGGAACTAAATAAAATAGAAACAAAAAACGCACGCTACGTACGTGCGTTTGAACTTAATTGGCTTATATCCACGCCGGAGATTACAACTCGGTTGGCGACGATTCTATTGTTCATTGCCTTTCTGCTGGATATGGCATGTTTCTTAGCGGTTCCCCCTTGCAGCCCCATTTTAAGAAGTCCCTATTTTTAAAATCTCTTTTTTCAATTCCGCCGGCCGAGAAAGACAAAGTCGCCGCTTACTAAAAGGCCACATCCACAAGGCAGCTTTTCTCGGACTTTAATGTCAATATTTATTTTTGCTTCGGCATCATTGCAGATAAGATTGAGAAGCTTTTACCTGCCTTTAGACTAACCTAAAGATAGGTAAACCGGGGGAAGGTATGAGTAGTTAAAGGCGATTTGGGGAATTAAAGTGGTTGAATGGTATCCCTTTTAAAAGATTGGATTTTATTAGTGAGAGATTTTGGCGTTTTCAATACTGATAACTACCTTTACCACCAAAATCGTGGCAGCAAGCAAGGGTATATCCAAAGGAGGGTTGCGTAATAACCAATGGATACTTTGAAACTCCTTTGGATAAAGCGGTGTGATTAATGACTTTGTTATTAAGTGTAAATTCTTTTGGTTAAACAGTTGTTAAGCCCTGGCGGATTGCGTATTTGGTCAAATCTGCAAGGTTATCAACGTTCGTCTTTTCCATGATTTGCCTGCGATTTGCTTCAATGGTCTTAACACTCAGGCCAAGCTGGGGGGCAATCTGTTTTGTCGTTCTGCCCTCCGTTAAGAGTTGGAGTATTTGCTTTTCTCTCGGAGAAAGAAGTTTATGTCGGTTGCCGGTAATATCGAAAATACTGTCTTTTGTGATGCCTTCGAGAACGATGCTTGCAATCTGCGGGCTCAAGTAGGACTGGCCGGCAACCACAGTATTGATGGCTTGAATCAAATCATCTAATACGCATTCCTTGAGCATATATCCCGAGACACCAGCTTTGACCATATCGAGTACAAACTCTCCCTTGGCATGTACCGACAAAGCCAGTATTTTAACTTCCGGCAGTTCACTCTTAATCTGGCGTGTCGCCTCAATGCCGTTCAATACTGGCATAGTCACATCCATGAGAACAACATCCGGTTGTAGTTCCCGAGCCATTTCCACTGCCGTTAGGCCGTTGTCTGCCTGGCCTACTACTTCCATATCGCTGTGTTTCTCAATCAAAACCTGGATACCCTGTCGCAAAATTCCATGATTGTCAGCCACCAAAATCCTTATGCTCATAATAACTCCCTATCGAATCGGTTTTCCCACATTTCTTCCACACTTCATTGGTGCTACCAATGTAACCTGCGTACCATCTCCTGGTTTGGATTCAATCTCTACACTGCCACCAAGATAGCTTAATCTTTCTCGAATGCTGAATAGCCCAAAACCAGTTGTTTTGCCTAAGCCAAATCCTTCTGCGGGCGGTTTGAATCCGACGCCGTCATCGATAACATTAATGCGTATATTGTCGTTACTTTTGCAAATGGAAACCTTCACGCACTGTGCATGGGCGTGTTTGACGACATTAATCAATAATTCCCGCACTGCCCGGTACAGAATAGCACAGACATCACCATCTAATGACTTGGCTTGAGCATCATCTTCGAACTCGGTCATAATCCCGTGTTTTTGCTGAATTTCCTCGTTGAGATATTCCCGCACCGCAGCCTCAAGGCCCAGCTCATATAAGGTAGGAGAGCCCAAATCAAATATCAGAGACCGCATATCACCGATTATCCGGTCGAGGTGTTTATAGATTTCATCCATCGGTTCAACCAATTCTCCCGGTGAACTTTTATCCAGTAACTCACCTAAGTTGATTTTAAACAAAATCAGATTTTGTGTGACGTGGTCATGCAATTCGATTGCAAGGCGCTTGCGTTCGCGCTCTTCGGTTAATGACATTTCTGAAGTAAGGTCTCGAAGCCGTTTCTGATAAGCCAGCAGTTTTCTTTGAGCCTGTCTTTGTGCAGTGATGTCCCAGAAAATACCCAATACCCTTGCAACGTTGCCTTTCTCATCTCTGACAGGTGTCTTGACTATATGGACAACCAGTTCTCGTCCGTTCCGAATGTATTTCTCGTTAATATCTTCTGTTTTGCCGGATTTCATAATTCTTCTGTCGTCGGCCCTGTATTTTTCAGCCAATTCCCTGGGATAGAAATCGTAATCTGTTTTTCCGACAATTTCCTCGGCCTTAATCTTCAAATCCTTAGCGTAATTCTCATTGCAGGATACATAGACCGAGTTCTTATCTTTAAGGAAAATCTTTTGAGGAAGGTTTTCAAGAAGCGTTTTATGTTTATTTTCGCTAACTTGCAGGGCTTGCTTGGCCTTTTTACGCTCAGCGATTCTTCCTAATCGCTCAGCAATACCTTCTATTAATTCTCTCTCTTCACTTGAGAATGGGCCTTCGTCAATCTCCGGTCTTTTTTCTAGGTAATAAACTTCAAGAGCACCGGTTTTCTTTCCTTCTACTACAATATCAGCTGACTGTTTCCATTCGGTTAATGTGAAGTTATCTGTCTTAAACTCCCTGTCCTCAAAAACTATCCTTGCACAAGTAATATCCGGATATTGCCATGCGGGCGGGAGCATATCCATCATCCTCCGGAATATTCCTTCCAATGAGATATTGGGTTCCTCGACTATCTTGGAGAGTCCGTAGAGGCAGTTGAGTTCTTTGGCCTGTTCTCCAAGATTATGCGCTGTTCTTTCCAGCACTTCCTCCGCCTTCTTGTGCTCGGTGCTTTCGACAAGTTGCCACTTACCTTCCTGCCTGATAAGACTGGATTGATGGCTGTTAACCACATCTATAATTTCTGATGCACCGCATTCATCAATACAATAGCTGCAAATGGCGATTATTTGGTACTTGCCAATCGCCTTATTTACCTGTTTTTCATAGTCGGCAAACTCTTTCCGAACTCCTTTCTCAAACCCGCTCCCATTGCCTGTCACCCTCATACCGGCAAAACCAGAAGCCAGGGCTCGATTGAGCTGGTCAACCCATGCGTTAAGAACTCTTTGCAGGTCAAAAGTACCGTCTTTAAGGTACCATTCTGAATCAGGTATGATTCGAACCTGTCTTTTTTCCAGATACTGGTCAAAGTCAGACACAGATTTCCTTAATGTGTCTTCGGCCTCTTTTACACTAAGCGGCTCTGAAATGACCCACATACAGAACTCATTGCTTT
>Ga0307433_1000765_pt1 | contig 21560 bp, 19 predicted proteins | sample SalMarWE160210MG_FD_202166 | JGI IMG/M metagenome (GOLD analysis project Ga0307433, IMG submission 202166) | Salt marsh sediment microbial communities from the Plum Island Ecosystem LTER, Massachusetts, United States - WE1603-210 | ecosystem: Environmental > Aquatic > Marine > Intertidal zone >... | reverse complement strand
GCCAGCACCACGCGATTGAGCTAACATGATGTAGTTGAGGTCAAATCCCACGGGAAGTGATTTGTGTCGCAGGTAAGCGTGCTTTTGAAACACCGGAGAGGATGGATCGCGCGAGGTGCGGCGCAGGTACCCGGTGGAACACACCTTCAGGACAACATCATGGAGTGTTCATGAGCGGTGGAATCTTCCTTGTACGTGACAATGATGAACTCGTCGAGATGACGGAACAGCCGTATAACTCTGAGGACATCCTTCAGGAGCTACTTGCCAAGTACCTGAACCTTCTGGCTGGCGATCAGATGGACAGTGAGGAGCCTCGTCGTTGGCTTCTGGTCACCCGTGAGATGGGGCTTCCCAGCGACGACCTCGAAGGCAATCGCTGGTCCGTTGATCATCTCTTCCTGGACCAGGACAGCATCCCAACGCTTGTTGAAGTGAAGCGTAGCTCGGACACGCGCCTTCGCAGAGAGGTCGTTGGACAGCTTCTGGAATACGCAGCCCATGCCGTCTCGTACTGGCCAGTTGAACGAATCGCTGCTGAGCTGGAGCGTCGCTGCGAAAAGGAGAAGGTTGATCTCGAATCTGCACTCGGAGATGTCCTCGGTCCAGATGGCGACACAGATGACTACTGGGAGCACGTGCGGACCAATCTCCAAGCCGGCCGTATTCGCCTAGTTTTCGTTGCCGACGTGATCCCGAAAGAGCTACGTCGTATGGTTGAATTTCTCAACGAGCAAATGAATCCAGCGGATGTCTTTGCCGTGGAAGTCAAGCAATACGTCGGTGAGGGGTTACAGACGCTGGTTCCGAGATTAATCGGAGCGAGCGAGAGGAAACGAGCTGCCGGTGTTCGTGCGAAGAAAAAGTGGAACGAACCAGACTTCCTTGCCGCAATCCGCGAGAGGGAAGGAGATGATGCTGCAACATCTGCTCACAACCTTCTGCACACTCTTTACAAGATGGAAGGTGTGGAGGTTTGGTGGGGAGAAGGCCTCAAGTACGGGAGCTTCGTGCCCCGTGTCTTCCACAAGGGCGCGAAGCACCAACTGTTTGCAGTTCGCACAGCAGGTAAGATTGATATCTATTTCGACGTCTACATGAAGACGCCACCCTTTCAGAGTGAAGCGCTGCGCCAGGAATTGCTGGAGCGCCTTGTCGCAATTAGCGGTCTCGATCTGTCCGAGAAGAAGATCACCGGCTATCCACACGCCTCAATAGTACCTCTGTCCAATGCCGGCAGTCTGAGCCAATTCACTGATGTGATACAGTGGATGATCGAGGAGATTCGGAAGACATGACAGCAAAGAAGGCAAGCGGTGCAACAATCGGCTACGAAGCCGAGCTCTGGCAAATGGCCGACGCTTGACGTACTTGCAGAGTCGGCGTTGAACCAGCGGCAACTCCAGGCCGTTCGAGTGGTTCGTGAGAAGGGAAGTACCGGTAATTTGGAGTACCAAGAGGAGTTCGGTGTTTCGAGACGGACGGCACATCGCGACCTTTCAGGGTTGGTTGAGAAGAGGATACTCGAGAGAATCGGAACGACCGAAAAGGGCACAAGTTACGTCCTTCGGAAACGGACCACAAAGGGGCCAAACGGGTCACGAGAGATAGCCAGAAGCAAAGGGAGGAGGGAGGCTATCTTAAGGTCACTGATTGTGACCATCTTCGGAAAGGGTTGAAATGACCGTGAAGAAGAATGCGCTGCTCGGTCGTCCACTCGCCAGCCAGAGTACGCATTCTGCACATTCTGCGCTCTCATTCATGCAACATCCGAAGCTTTTCGTTGCATCAAGCGCGATCTATCGATGTGGGGTCTTGATGAATGTTGTTTCGCATTGAATCTGATAGAGCACTGCCGTCCTCTGCTCTGGAACTGACTGGAAAGTGGACTCATGTCATTCCAAACGGCGAATAACTATCCTCCATGCCCCAGAGGCCTTTCGATGAGCACTGGCAGAAAGAACCGATTGTTGTCCTCTCTTACCTCATCAACCTTGTTTAGCGGGTCAACGATAGCCACGATGTAGAAGAGCCTCGATCCAGTTGTCCATTCCAACCCTGGATACTCTCGTGGGAGATTGATGACCTGGCCCCCCAGGTACAAAGCCAACATGTACCCAACTTCCTCCTCACGGGGGAGATCATCTGTCTGGCTGATCCTCCCTATTAGCATGTCCTCTTGATAATACCAATAGGAGGACGGGAGGGGTTTCTCGAAGACCGCACCCCAGGCGGTGACTACGACAGTCGCATTCGCGGGAACAACGTCATCACTGGAGAGAATGAAATCGATTGTGTAACCATCCAAAGGCCAATCCTTGGTGCCTTTGGCTAATCCTCTACCACGATTTGCAATGCGAATATCAATACGCTGGTCAAGATCCTGTCCTGGGGTCAAAGCGTAAGAGCCACAGGATACGCTTAGATTAACGACCTCAAGATCTGGCGCAGTGGCTCTTCCACAAGGTCGGTAGTAGACCATCGTCTCATTGTTGCTCTCATTAAGCTCACGTACCTGATCGCTGGAGTCGGCGACTACTTTGACTGTCGTGGAACCTTCAAGGACGATGCTGGTTACATAGCTGGATGTGCCGCCAGGTAGATGGATACCACCGGCTGTCCAAGAAGTCGCGTCAGCAAGGTAGACTCCCTCCAGGAGAACATCAATTCCGCTTTCGACTAGGAACACTTGAGCCCTCGGACGCAACTCAAGTTCCCATCCGGGGGGTAGTGAACCCAAGCCTGTGTTCTTGACAGTGAAAGCAACGGCACCCGTGGAGTCGGAACAGAAGATCTCGGTGACTTCTAGGTCGGGAAGCAACGCAAAACGTATTATGGGAAACGGGATACGGATAGGCGGCTTGATCTGGTTCTGTCCTGTTGTAGCAGTTCCTATCGCGAGGCAAAGAATCATCGAAACCACTAGAAGGAGCGGAAGTTTCTTCATACTGTGACACCTCCCTTCTTGCAAGAATATACACCGGGAAACGGTAGATGTGTCAACCAACTCCGTGATACAACTCGGATCGCGGTGAGTTCTTTGTTGCAGCAAACAGACCCTTTCGTTGCGGGGGCGATGTGACACAAGGGACAGTATGTTGTATCGCCGCGTTTTTTTGACGAGCTGGGCTGCTAAGCATCAAGAGCGTTCTTCTGATGCCGAGCGCGGAGAGAGTACATAACCTGCTACAGATGTGCGGTTCCAATCTCATTATTCGGAGTATGGCCAGAAGCCTGGGGCTGGCGAAATCCGGACATCCTCCGAATGTCTTCTCGTCTTACTGAAAACGTAATGCCGATTACGTTCGCGCTTGGCACGGAAAGAATGTTCCGATGACCCGTCTCCCGCGTCTGACCTTCAACAGGAAGATCGACTGAGGACAAAGCCAAGACCCGGAAATGCGTGAAGTTGGTTTGCGATTGATTAAGAGTTGGCCGACAGCCTTTGCGCTTGTCAATTATTGTGAGAAAGACCTAGCCAGCTTTCCCAGACAAATGCACCAGTCGGAATAAGCCTCAAAAGCATGTATGTGCTGATTGATGTCGGATTGTGGCCCGCAGATTCGATATTCCCCTTGTCTATCAAGTTGATTGCTGCCTGCAAGATCATGCCCCACTCAAGACCATTCTTGTCAGGGTAATCACGTTGTTCAAATCCGAGGGGCATCTGTGGGTCTTTGATGTATTGCTCATACAGCCTTTCATATAGGTATGCGTCTAATCCATCCATCAGCATGACAATTCAACCTCCGCCATTCTATCCTTCGTTATGCGCCGCTCACGTCGGTCAGCGTCAGGATACTAGATGATGACCATCTAGGCCAATGGGTGAGCCAAACCGATAAACACCTGTCTCGTGGCGATCGGTGTCTGAAATCAGCATACTGCAAGCCTTCAGAAACATGTCGGGATCAAACGATCGGCATCTTCGCGCTCACTTCTCGTATGTCTCGAGTATTCGCTTCGCGAAGTCGGCGATCGACAGGCGGAGGGCGTCGGGTTCAATCACCTCGACCGCTCCGCCGTAGGCGAGCAGCGTCGCTCGCGCGTGTTCGAAATGGTCGAACTCTATCCGCACTGCCACACGTGAGGATCCTCGCTCGATCTCGCCGGTTTGCTGAATACGCCGCCCAAGGTCGCGTTCGAGGTGCGGCAACGCCTCGCTTGACACAACAAGGCTCACGGAAAAGAACCATTGGCTCGCCTCATGCGCCGTTGCCCACGCCTTCCAGTACGAGGCGAGGTCGAACCCGGGTGGGCGGTCGAATCTTTCCTCCAACATCTCAGCCTTGATCACGTTCGATGCACGGTCCACGTGCAGTGCGCCGTCGTGCCGCTGCCAGACGACGTACCACGTCCGTCCCTTGGCAACCAGAGCGTACGGCGCGATCTCGTGTTTAACCGGAATCTGCCGCATACGAAGGAGCGTCGCACGAACCCAGCGATCCTCCCACACCGCTTGACGTAATACAGACAGAGCGGGGATCGTCTCGCGCGAGGCATGCCACGGATTGGGATCAAGATAGAGTCGGCTGCGGACGTCTCGTTCTACGTCTTGTCGTCCCGCGGGAACCGCTGCAGCCAGCTTGAGCAGGGCCCCTTTCACTTCGGTGCCCATTCCGAGATCCGCCAATGGCGCCGGGACGCCAAGCGTAAACAGCGCCGCTAGCTCGCCTTGCGTCAGGTCGGTCAGTTTCACCCTGAAGTCCTCGTGCAGATAGACCCCACCGTAGGGACCCCGCTCCGTGTACACCGGGAAGCCGGCAACGCGCAGCGCATACAGATCGCGGATCACGGTTCGCCGCGAGACCTCAAGCTCCTCGGCCAGACGATCAGTCTTCGTTCGACCGCGGTTCTGCAGGAGCATCAGAAGTGACAACAATCGATCGGCTCGCATGACAGCCTCCCTTTCCGTCTTCCAGACCATTGTACAAATGAGACATGAGATGTCGCAAATAGGACCCATACTCGGATCAGAGATAAGGAGGTGTAGCATGCGCCGCACGAAGCCAAGATGTCCGCGAGAGCGCCCGCCCGGTCTGGCCCATCTCGTCGACCTGAAGGCCGAGGCCCTGGAGACGACCCTTGCGACCCCAGTCGGCGTTGCCCCTGTCCATCGGCCGATCAGCCTACAAAGCCGCACCCGGAGCCCCGAAGTACAGAACAGGAGGTTCACATGAGCGTGGAGTTGGAAGTCCGTTACGTCGATCTGCCCGACATGACCGTGGCCAGTGCGCTCGGATTCGGCAAGGAGCCCGAACACGAGGCCGCAAAGATGATGGACACATTCACCCGGAAGCTCGGGTTCACGCCCGGGTCACCCGATCATCCATTGTACGGCTTCAACAACCCGAATCCGTCCTCTGGAAGCCCGAACTATGGCTACGAGCTGTGGAGCCGCGTCGATCCGGACACTAAGCCCGAACTGCCGATCAAGATCAAGCAGGTGCCCGGCGTGCGATACGCCGTTACGCGATTCACCGGCCTTTCGAACATCGGCCGCGTCTGGAGGCAGTTTTCCGCCTGGTTCGAGGACCATCACGGCAACACGCCGCCGTGCACTATCCAGTGCTGGCTCGAGTCCCTCCAGACCCCCGCCGAACCCGACCCCGACAAGTGGGTCTTTGACCTCTACATCGCCGTGGGAAAGTAGGAAAAACTGGAGGAACGATGCGCAAAACGCAGAACGGAAAGGGCGCCTACCCTCTCCTCTCTCACTGCGGCTAGGTCGAGCCTGGAAGATCTGTTCTCGGGTATCTCCGATGTGGCAACACGCAATGAGCGGATTCATCAAGGCGTGCGAGTTCATCACTACACGCTCAGAGAAGTGGGAGATTTGCTAGGGTCACATTTTTCGACAGTCAGTGTCATTGCGAAACGTGTTGACGAGGCGAAGAGGAATCAAGAATGAAGGTCTGATACTAGAGGCTCGTCCATACACAACACAACCACTTTTTCAAGTGGATCTATATACAAACCAGTGATATCCATTAGCTTCTCCACAAACTTCGGATCATGCGAGAGCTTGAACGTCTCCACCCGGTGCGGTTGCAGCCCATATGCTTTCCAGATCCGGCGAACGGTAGAAGCACTCACACCTTGCTCCTTGGCCATCGTCCGACAGCTCCAATGGGTGGCGTTCCTTGGTTTCGTATGGAGAGTCGCTTCCACGATCTGTTGTATCTTCTCTTTCTTGTGCTTGGGCTTGGTTCCACGTCCTAGCCGGATCTTTGTTAGTGTCTCTACTCCTTCGGTAACGAACCGCTTACGCCACTCAATCACCGTCGGATGGCTGAACGCTACTGTCTGTGCAACATCGGTGTTGGACATCATTCGTCAAGACGTTCGCGAAACAACGCACTAGAGGTATGTCTGCCAGTAGTATGGATGCAATGGTGTTCGAAAGTGTCTAGCTGCCACGAACAGGAGCTGCGGGATACCCTTGGTGTAACACGAGAACACATGTGGTCCGGGAAATTCTGTCTGTACCTCACGGAACGCTGTCTGTGCTGCAATTCGATCGTCTGGTAGACCGGTGATGATGTAGGTGGTCCCTGACTCGTTCGCACCCTTGCGTGCATAGATGTGATCCTCAGTTTCTGTGCTTGGGTACCAGTACTGCAGGGTTGTCTTGGTAAATAAGGCGTCAGCGGCCTGCCGAAACCGCTTGTATTCGTCACCTAAATCTAGGATGAGAAGCCAGTCACCAACGACGGGCAGAATCGTGGAGAGATCCATTCCTTCCTCAGGACTGTCCCAGTTTTCCGCTTCCATATCGACCAGCTGATCATAGGAATCCGATGACAGCGGGTACTGCCTGCCGAGGCGGCACGCATTTATGACGTGTCGAGACAAGCCAATTACCCAGTCCCGCGCATCGTTCTGGTGTCCTGACCGATAGAGCAGAAGTAGGCCAAGAGCGATTTCAATTGAGTGTTCATCAAAACAGGGTGTCTTTGAAGCCGGATTGAGCGCGATCAGAGAGGCAAGTCCATCAGTGACTTCAGCGAGGTTCGGTCGGAAACGTGAGATGCCGATAGCCGCGAGAGCCTCGAATCCAAGCGTAGACAAGAACCCGATTGTCTCGAACACACGGATCGGATACTCGATACGATCACCCCCGTACCCAAACAGTCCATCTTTCACACCCAACGCAGGTCGCAGCTTCTCGAAGTATCGGCTTTGCAGCATGTCGTAAGTTCGGTAGACCTTTCCGAACTCAGGCCATAGGGATGGAGGGAATCCAAGCTGGCGCATCCAATCCCAGCTGTTCAGAATCGTCCTCTCGGCTGCGATAAGAGCCTGGCGAAGATTATCAGCCTCCTCCGCCCACTTGGCGAGTATTCGCAGACAGAGATTCGCTTGCCGCATGCGGTGGCATCTCTGCTTGGCGGTTAGCATGTTCTGCCCCTCGGACAGGGTATCGGCGAGGAGAGCGTAGTAATCGTCGAGCCTATACTCATTGAGGTCTATCAGCGCAAGAGCTCTCCGCAGCCTATGTTGAGAGACGCTCGGGAACGTAGGTTCCTCCATCATGTGGCGCTCTATCAAGATCGAGAGGTAGCTGCCATCCCACTTGGTGAGGCGAATGCCGCTTGCCTGAAAGCTGTCCTCGAAGGCGGCAAGCTCATGACAGACATCCTGCTCAATCGTGCCGCCACAGCAAACCACGACAACCACGGGGAGATCTAGAAATTCAGGAGAAATGCAGTTTCGCACATAGTTGTAGCGCACATCATCTAGAGATGGTCTGACAGCCTGGCGGGAACCGGCCCAGTCAGCCTGGCGGATGTCGCCTGACTTGATCACGAATAAGAACAGTGACCGCGGCGCACCCTCATCGGGCAGCTGGCCAACGGCGGCAACATCAACTCCGTGCTGCTTCACACCACGCTTCGGCGTCTCCACTGGACGCATTCCCATTGACAGCAAGAGGTCCGGAAGAAGTGCATCGAGCTCTTCCGATTCCCGCAGCCCCGCAAGGTACTCGCGAATCGCTAGTCGCATGCGCTGGTCATTCCTCCCGCTCTTCTAGCCAACTTTGAACCTCAGCTTTAGTCTCCGCCCTGAATTTGGCAAGCATTACAGCGTGGCCGATCGGGGCAATGCTATCGCCCCTCGGAAGCTCCATTGTCTCAGAGTAAGCGTGCAACTCTCCTCGACGTAACTCTCCATCAGGCCCCCTGAAAACGTACGGGCACTTGAATTTGAGCATCTGTCTCGATGCAAGCTGCAACAAGCCTGGTTTCTCCTCTCTAGCTTGCTTGTAGCCACGAGCCATCGCCTTTGTAACCTCTCTGTCGTACTGCGCAAGCCTGTCAGAGGGAGGAACAAGTTCCTTGAGGTATGGCCTCCCCGCACGTGCCTTGCGGTACGCCTCCATTTTGATCAGAGCTGCAGTCGCCACGCGCTGAATGATGCTACTCTCCGATCCACCAAGACCCTTCAGGAACTCCTCGCATGAACTGGGATAATCGTAGCCAAGTGCGTCACCAAATGCTGCTGCTACCAATCCCTCCAGAACCGGGTTGCTGTTGACACCTTGTAGCACGGAGACTGCAAGACTGAAGAGCGATATGTTGTCGATGTCGTATGTCCAGCCAAGGACTTTACGCAAGATGAAGGCCCTGTTGATGCTGCTAGTGCGGGTCAGCACTTGCGCAGAAAGCACCGGCGGTGGGTCTCCGCGGACGGAGAATACTAGAGAGGCCTCGCGAAGCATTTGCGCAGCTGCTCGATGAAGAGGCAGGAGGTCCGTATTCAACCAGGCGGTCACAAGGAACTCCAATGGTTCCCGCAGTCCAAGGAGCTGCAGAAAGGTGCTTCTGAAGGCCTCGTGAATCGGGTGTTGTTCCAGTCCTACGGAATGATCGAGAGCCCAGCGGGTCAGGAAGCGATTGGCCACGGAGGTGTCCGACTTGACCAGCCCGGCAAGTGTTACATCAAGGTTCTTCAGTGTTCTTGCATGGCTGGAGTCAGTCGTCCTGGCCAAGTGCATAAGGCAGATCGTGGTCCATTGCTCATCAGCTGGCTTCTGAGGCCAGCTGAGAAGAAGACTGCTTAGGTGGTGTCGAGCAACAGGATCTGTGTGCTGAGATAGCTGAACCAGCTTGTCTCCAAGCTCGTGACCCTGCCTGGCAAGGTTACAGTAAGCAAGCGACACTGCGCCCACTAGATGCTCATTGCATTCAAGCGCTCCATACTTCTCGATGACTTGCCCCACGTGACCTGCAAGCTCCAGATCGCTGTAGTCCATGTTACTCAGAGCGACGACAGCTGCTGACGCTGTCGTGGCGCAATTTGATCCTGTTAGCTCAAGAGCCAGATCGTACATGTGGCGCGGCCGCGCCTTCGCGGCACCGACCATCAAACAGCTCGCCATAGCCGCCGCTGACTGTGTGCCTTCGTCGAGCAGGCCAACGCAAGCAAGTTCCGCTGTCTCTGGATGAGACTCGCCAAACTCCCGAACGGAACCGTGGAACGCACCTGCTGTCAAGTCTTCTCCCACGATGTCATGTATGCGCGGAAGATGCTGGATCAGTGTTTCGGCGTCCGCATCAAGACCAGGCAGCAGGTCCCAGAAGACAGGGAGGACTTCCCACGCACATGAATTGCCTGCATGAAGCATAGGCAGGATCGCTAGCAGGCTTCTCCCGTAGATAGCGTCCAGTGCTGCAAGAGAGAAACGGTAGGCCTCAAGCCTCGGGAGCACCTCCGCTGTCTTGGCAAGCTCCAAGATGGCGCTGCAGAACTGCCTTGGATCTTCAGCAGCAGGAGCCAGGTAATTCTCGACGTACGCCAGCAACCATGCCTGAGTGGCACTTCGTTTTGATAGCGCTACCACCGATGCAGCGTTTGTCTGTTCGATCCCATGTGAGGTGGCTATTCGCGCAACGTCAGTCGGTAGCTCTGTCCCAGCGGAATCGAGCCCTCGACTGGCAGTCTCAAGAATGACGCGATACTCATCTGGATGCCAAGCACGAAAGGTCTTCCACCGAACGACATCTGCAAGAAGCCGGTCGCGTTCACTGCGTTCCATTGTGCGCCTCACTGTCACTTGGCAGATCTGCGAGGTGAATGGCTGATGGGAATCGTGGTGGACACGGATCCGTGAACATGCTGCTAGTAGCCGTTCCGTTCATCCTCAGCTGCCCCGCGATGCCCTCCCCATGTGGCAAGCTCTCCACACCTGAGAAGATGAATTCGGCGAACTCGCCGGATGGCATCACGGACACGAGCTCATCGCCGAACGCGGTGATCGGTACTCGCTCGGAGAAGACTACACGTAGCCCGTACTCGCTTGCTGACGTATCATTCATCAAGTACTCGCAAGCAAGAAGCGAAATCGAGTACAGAACCAACATGACCATCGCCAGAGCTACCGTTTTCATACTTCCCCCTTGGAGAGACAATAGCAGGAATCAATCACTGTGGTCAAGTGGCAGAAATAGGGGGCAAACGTTCTTCAAAGAGAAGAGATACCTAAACTGCGGCCTGAGCTAGATCTGTGTCTTAAGCAAAGAAAGAACTCTGGAGCGCGATTCATGAATCGCATGAATAGAGCCATGTGGAGCCTGGGAGACTGAATGTAGAACGCATCGGTGCATTGCCTTGTGGTGATTGATGTCCGCCGCGGGGGCTCATCAATCTCAAGAAACCTGGCCCACTGAATCTCTGTTCCACTCTGACTGCCCTGAGTAACAAAAATCCTGGCACGAGGCCCCACGTAACCCGTGGAGCCATCAGGCAATTGCCGGTGCTACCTTAACGTTTCCCTCAAGTGCGGCGACGGAGCCACGCCAGATTCGGTTGTCCACCCATCGAGATGTATAGAGGTGCACGAGATGCAGGACTTCAGATTGACACGATGACATCTCTTGCAGCTACACGAAAGCGGTCTCTGGAGTCATGGCCACGATCACTTCTGCGATGAGACGTGCGGCATTCGCCAGATCATCAAGGTGGAGCATCTCGCACGGCGAGTGCATGTAGCGGTTGGGAATGCTGACGAGACCGGTTGCGACACCGGTTCGAGAGATCTGAAGAACGTCCGTGTCGGTGCCTGTCTCGCCGGAGGATGCGTCCAGTTGAAACGGGATGTCCTGTACTCTTGCCGTGCCGACGAGGAGACGCGTCAATGCATGATTCGTGTACGGTCCCCGAGTGATCACCGGCCCCGCGCCGAGATGTACATCTGCGCTTCGCTGCTTGCCAGGATTAGTCGAAGGCACGTCGGTGGCATGTCCCACGTCGACTACGATAGCGACATCTGGCTCGAGAGAGAACGCACTGGTGACAGCGCCCCGGTACCCGATCTCCTCCTGGACCGTTGCCACGGCAATGAGTTCGGCTTTGGGATCGCGGAGTGCGGCCATGCGGGCGGCTTCGAGTACTACAAACGCGCCGATGCGATCATCCAACCCACGTCCTACCACAAGGCCGTTTCGCATGTGAGCGAAGCCGTAGTCGAGGACGGCGACGTCGCCGATCGAGACAATGCTCTCAGCATCCGCTCGATCTCGTGCCCCGATGTCGATCCAAAGATCATCGAACGTGACTCCACGCTTCAGTGTCTCGTCATCGAGAAGATGGATTGGCTTCCGTCCAACTAGTCCGAGCAGTAAGCCTTGTTCGGTCCGTATTCGAACGCGCTGGCCTGGGAGGATCTGTGGGTCCCAGATGCCGATTCTGCTGAACGAGAGGAAGCCCTTGTCGCCGATTCGGGTAATCATCAACCCGATCTCGTCGATGTGGCCTGCGAGCATTACCCGCGGGTGTCCGCCCTCATTGATCCCGGCATATGTATTGCCATGCTGATCGGCCCACGTCCGGTCGGCGAACCGCTCGGCCTCCGTGTGCCAGATTCGCGATGCGTCGGCTTCGTACCCGGATGGGCAGATTGTTTCCATCAAGCGTTCGAGGAACGCGAATCGGTCATCTTTCATTGCTCCTCCCATCGATCTTGGACTCTTCGCTCTGGTTGAGCAGAGAGAAGCTCCAGAAGCTCGATACCTCTAGGGCCTCGCACGATGCGTTTGGATTCTTGGGACGAATCGTGTATAGTTATATTATTCATAATGCTTAAAGATGTCAAGAACGTGAGGAGCGCGCGACATGACCAAGACGGGGATCGGCGAGACGGCGAGAGCATTGACGCTCGTGGAAGATGTGTATGAGCGTATCCACAATGCGATCGTCACCGGCGAACTCAAACCGGGGCAGCAGATCAAACAGATACCGATTGCCGACAGTCTCGGTGTTAGCCAACGAACCATCCGTGAAGCACTGATGCGCCTCGTGGCAGAAGGGTTGGTACGCCATGAGCCGAGAAAGGGCTTCTGTGTGGCATCGTTTCCGTTTCACGAACTCGAGGAGATCTATCAGATCCGATGTCTTCTCGAAGGGTTCGCTGCCGAGAGTGCAGCGAAGAGTATCCAACCGGAGCAGACAGAGCGAATGAGGCAGCTGCTCCCGTTGACAACAGCGACCGCCCCTTCGCGTTCGATCATGGAGACGCACGAAGCGAACCGGCAGTTCCACATGATCGTGATTCACGCGTCGCACAAACCCCATCTGATCAGACTTCTCACACAGCTTTGGCAACTCATGTTCACTCAGTACGGAGGGGAAGAGGACGCCAAGACGCTGGCCACGGTCAGCAAGCGTGAGCTGTGTGAGCACGCGCAATTGCTTGAAGCGCTTGAACAGGGCGATGGATCCACCGCGCGCCGTGTTGTCGAAAAGCACATCGAAGCCACAGTGGCCAACTTGCGGATGCATTGGTCCAGCTGTAACGGCGAAACCGGCGCTCCATGAGTGAACAAGAGGTTTCGGAAGGGAGGTGGTTGGATAGCCAAGAGGAGTTGTTCCCGTGATGACGTGCGAATGGAGCAAAGAAGGCAATATACAGGGAGGCGAAGCAACGTGAAACATGGGTATGTTTTCGCAGTATTGGTATTGGTTCTGCTTCTTGCGTCGGCCAGCACGCTCGGGGCGGATGCGGTGAAGAACCCGAACACGCTCGTACGCGTGGTGCCGGGCAAGGCAGGCTCGCTCGATCCAGCCTATGCCTACGATGGCTATACGATAGAACTAATTGCTCAGTCGCTCGAGACGCTGATCGGGTACAACGAGGGGGCTGCCGATGACTTTATCGCTATTCTCTCGACGGATGTGCCCTCGACCGAGAACGGACTCATCTCTGAGGACGGGCTCACCTACAAGTTCCCGATTCGCGAAGGGATTACCTTCACCAATGGGAGTGCCCTGACCGTGGAGGACGTCGAGTACAGTTTCGAGCGCGCTCTGGTCATCAATCCCAGTGGCGGCCCGATCTGGATGCTTACTGAGGTCCTTCTTCCCGATTACACCGCCGAATCGTTTGAGGAGATTGATAGCGCGATCGAAGTCGAAGGCAATATGATCGTCTTCCACCTGCGCAATCCCTCCACGTTCTTCCTTAAGATCATCGCGCTGACTTTCTGCGCCGTCGTCGACAAGGAGACAACGGTTGGACTTGGCGGATGGCCTGGAACCGCAGAGACGTGGCAAGACTACGCGGACCAGCCGCTCGAGGACTCCGTTCTCACGAAGAACATCGTCGGAACAGGACCCTTCCTGCTTGAGAGCTGGACACCGGGCGTCGAAGCCATCTTCGTTCGTAACGACAATTACTGGCGCGAGCCAGCCCAGCTTGAGCGCGTGCTCCTGTATCGGATCGACGAGTGGACGACGCGCCGCCTGATGCTTGAGAACGGAGACGCCGATATCGTCGATGTTCCGCGCCAGTATCTGGATCAGATGGAGGCGACGGATGGCATTCGAGTTACCCGCGACCTCCCGCTTTATTCAATCGCGGCGGTCTTCCTGACTCAAGACATCGACATGATCGACAACACTTTTGTCGGCACCGGCGAACTCGGAGACGGTGTTCCCGTTGACTTCTTCAATTCGCTCGACGTCCGCAAGGGCTTCAACTACGCGTTTGACGCCGATGCCTTCATCGAGGATGTGTACGGAGGAGACGCCCTGCACCCCGCCTCGTGCGTCCCGTACGGCATGGCCTATTTCGACCCGGACCTCGAGCCGTACTCGTATGACGAGGTTCTCGCCGAGCAGTACTTGAAGTCTGCCCTCGACGGCCAGCTGTGGGAGGAGGGCTTCACCCTAACAGTCGCCTTTGTATCGGGCGAGGCTGAAGCCAAGTCGGCTGCCGAGATCCTTGAACTGGGCCTTGAGTCGCTCAACAGCAAGTTCCAGGTCGAGCTTCAGCCGATGCCGCTTGCGACGTTCATGGACGAGTTCATGGCCGGCCGCCTCCCGGTGTTTATCTGGTCTTGGACTGCCGATTACCTCGATCCGCACAACTTCACGCAGCCGTTCATGCACAGCGCCGGCTTCTATTCCGACAGCCAGAACATCACTGGCTACGACGATTTGATCGAGCAAGGCGGAGCCATGGCCGACGGTCCAGAGCGAGAGGCACTCTACAAGCAGCTCCAGCAGATTTGCCATGATGACGCGCTGTCGATTTTCTATGCACAGCCGACCTCGTGGCATGTATCGCGCGAGTGGGTCCGTGGTTGGTACCCGTTCATTCCGCAATGGAGCATCGAGTACTACTACCCGCTAAGTAAGTCAGAAGAGTAGGAAGAACTGACAGGGAGGGATGTTTGTCCCCTCCCTGTCCCCTAAACTATAGAGTAGGAGAAACCGACAGGGAGGGATGTTGTCCCCTCCCTGTCCCCTAAACTATAGAGTAGGAGAAACCGACAGGGAGGGATGTTGTCCCCTCCCCGTCCTCTAAACCATGATCAACTACATCGCCAGACGAATATTACTCCTGCCCATCGTTCTTCTTGGCTTGAGCTTGCTGATCTTTCTCATGATGCAGTTCTTGACGCCGACGCAGCGCCTCATGGCCTTTGTCAGTGATCCGACAAAGCTGCGGGGAGAGAGCAGGGAAGCATTGATTGAGATGTATGGGCTGAACGATCCCCTCCTCGTACAGTACTCCCGATGGCTCAACAATATTGTCCACGGGAATCTGGGATTCTCGAGCACTGTCTCACTTCCTGTCACAGAGGCAATTGCCCTGTACTTCCCGGCCACGCTTGAGTTGGTCTTGTATTCGGTCATTCCGGTGATCCTCGGAGGCATCTGGCTGGGCGCGCTCGCAGCGCGCAGGCACAACCGTGCGACTGACCATGTGGTGCGGGTGATGGCGATCACCGGCTGGTCGTTGCCGACGTTTGTCGCCGGCCTGTTGGCCCTGGCCATCTTCTATGGCCTGCTTGACTGGTTCCCTCCCGGACGCGTTAGCGTATGGGCGCTGCCGATCATCCACGAGATGAAGCAATTCACCGGGATCTACACGATCGATACGATCCTCAACGGGGAGTTCGGCGTTCTGCTGGACGTTATTCGCCATCTGATCGCACCCGTGGCGACGGTCAGCTTCGTTAGTTGGGCGCTGATCCTGCGGATCACCCGATCGAGCATGCTAGAGACGCTTCGGCAGGATTACATCACCACTGCCCGCTCCAAGGGTCTGACGGAACGAGTCGTCGTTCGTCGTCATGCGCTCCGCAACGCGCTGATTCCCGTGATCACTGCGAGCGGTCTTCTCATGGCCAGCATGATCGGAGGTGAGGTCGTTGTGGAGACGGTGTTCAACTACAAGGGGATCGGTTGGTGGGCAACCGAGGCGGCCCGACAGTTCGACTTCCCTGCGATTATTGGGTTTGCGTTGTTCAATGCGATGATGCTTGTTACCGTCAATTTGCTGGTCGACATTCTCTACGTCGTCGTCGATCCGAGGATCCGACTTTCATGACCGTACTCAAGAAACTCTTCAAGAACCCTCTTTCGCTTGTTGGTACGTTGCTGCTCATAGCCTTTATCCTCGTCGCCGTGCTTGCGCCTGTCCTTGCTCCACCGCCGCGGCCGGCGGAACCGTATCGGATCCCACGATCCGGATTCAAGGTTGAGCCGAAGGCACCCAGCGAAGAGCACCCGTTCGGCACCACCGAGGGCCAGTACGACATCTACTATGCGATGATATGGGGGACGAGAACTGCTTTACGAATAGGCCTTATCGTTACGGGTATTTCCGTGGTGGTTGGAATCGCCATCGGCTCTCTGGCCGCGATGGGCGGCGGGTGGTTGGACGAGATCCTGATGCGGATTGTCGATATCTTCTTGGCCTTTCCGTTCATCGTTGCGGCGATGGTCCTCGCAACGCTCCTTGGCAAAGGGCTCGACAAGGTAATGATTGCCATGGTGGCATTCGGATGGATGGGATACGCCCGCCTGATCCGCGGTGACATTATGGCCGTCCGCGAAAAGGAGTTCGTCACCGCCGCCCGGGCGATCGGCACGCATCCGTTCAGTATCCTCATTCGGCACATCCTCCCCAATTGCATCTTCCCGGTCCTCGTGCAGTCAACGATGCAAATCGGCTCCATGGTCGTCTGGGCATCGACGCTCAGTTTCCTCGGTGTCGGTGCTCCCGAAGGGTATGCCGATTGGGGACAAGTCATCAGCTTCTCGCGTAACTGGATTATCTCGAGCGGAAACAACCCGTTCCAATACTGGTACACGCTCGTTTATCCGGCTGGCGCACTTGTGCTGTTCGTGCTCAGCTGGAATCTAGTGGGCGACGCGTTGCGCGACATCCTCGACCCAAGGCTAAGGAGAGGAACGTGAAACGATACCAGCGCGTTCAACATCGCGCCAAACGCCGGGCTCCAAAGCTGCCGGCGTTAGGAGGGACATGACAGACCGAATCGAGCAATTGACACGGCTGATTCACGTACCTCGGATGTCGTCACCCTGCGTTTCGCCTGATGCGCAGTGGGTCGCCTGGACCTGGTCGGGAACAGGGGATAGCGACGAGGTGTACGTTGCCTCGACTGACGGAAGAACACCGCCGTTTCGTTTGGGGGGGATCGGCCTGGCGGCCCGCGTCGTGTCGTGGTCAGCGGACAGCCGCTCGGTTCTGATCGAACGTGAGGACGATGGAGATGAACGTGCCTGGCTCTGCCGCATTGACTTGGAGCAGCCTGCTGAAACCATTGTCCTAACACCGGTTAGACCCCGGTTTTTCGTGCGCGGAGGGTCGCTCCATCCAGATGGAAGGACTTTGATCTACGGGGCCAACGTCGATGTCGCCACGTGTCAACCTATCGAGCCCACGTGTGTCATTCGCCGCGATCTTATCAGCGGCGGGGAGATTGAGCTCGCCAGGCCGGCAGGAGGTGGAGAGAACGCCCCTGTGCTTAGTCCGACGGGCGACCACGTCGTCTACTTCCGATCCGATCGGCATCCAGCAGGCGTCCAGGTCTGGTTGGTCCGCATCGACGGGAAGAACGACTCAGAAATCGTCAACGTTGGCGAGGACCTCAAGGTGCAGGCTTCGTGGTATCCGGACGGCACACGAGTTTTGATCCTTGCAGAGACAGAGGCTCGTACGCACCGCAGACTGGGCGTCTGGGATCTGGCAACGCGACGGCTCGAATGGCTGGTTGACGACCCGGAGTTCAACATTGAGCGGGCGTACGTTCCGGCAGGTTCGGATCAAATTGTCGCCTTGGTTGCGCAGAATGCCCGGACGCGAAGCGTTCTGATCGACGGGCGATCAGGCCGCATCGATATTTCGCCGAGTGGAACAGGTGAGCTGCTTCTGCTGGCTCCCTTCTCGGATAACACATGGGTCGCTCAGGCAAACGCTACCAACGCAGCGAGTGACTTGGTGCGGGTGACCGTTCCGGTGGGTGATCCGAAGACATGGATTAGCATCTCGCACGCATCAAGCCGTGTCGACTCCGCGAAACCACTCGGGCGTGCGGAGAGTTTCTGTTGGGATTCCGTCGACGGTCTCAAGATTCAGGGATGGCTGTACCGAGCCGAAGGTCAGGTGTGTGGGACCGTCGTCTGTGTCCACGGAGGACCGACGTGGCATCTAGGCGACGAATTCGACTTGGAGCCGCAGGCGTTCCGGGCAGCAGGGTTCAATGTGCTTGTGCCCAACTACCGGGGGAGCACGGGGTTCTCGCTGAGCTATCAGGAGGCGATCCGGGCCACGGGATGGGGCGGTCTGGAGCAGGAGGACATCAGGACGGGCATAGAGGCGCTGATCGAGCGTGGTATCGCGCAGCCGAGCAGGGTTGGGATGACAGGACTCTCGTATGGCGGATACTCCACATGGCATGCTGTTACACACTTTCCACGCGAAATCGTTGCTGCCGCCGCGCCGGTCTGCGGGATGACGGATCTCGTCATGGACTATGAGCGAACGCGCCCCGATCTACGTCCGCTGACCGATCGCATGATGGGCGGGAAGCCGACGGAGTGCCCCGAGCTTTACAGAGAGCGCTCGCCGATTCACTTCGTGGATCGTATCGAAGCAAAGCTTATGATTGTGCAAGGCGTACAGGATCCGAACGTGCCGCCGGATCACGTGCATGCGATCGTCCCCCAGCTTGACGAGAGCGACGTCGAGTACGAGATCCTGTGGTTGGATGACGAAGGGCACGGCATATTGAAGTCCAAGAACAACGTTCTCGTCCTGTCACGAATGATCGCGTTTTTCAAGCAAGCTCTGGCGGGTGGCATTTGACCGTGCGAAATGGAGAGGAGGGACAATGACATCACTGATGGAGACGGCCGTCGGGCCTAGAGCGGTCATCAACGGGAGAACGGTCGATTACTACGGCGGAACCAGCTACTTTGGCCTTCACGCTGACAATCGGCTAATCGAGGCGGCCCGAGATGCGATCGCGCGCTACGGAACCGGCCCCGGGAACACAATCGATACGCCCCCGATGCGGAAACTCCGCGAGCAGATTGCCCGCTATTTCGGCACGCAGGACGCACGCGTTGTCGCGTCTGGCTATCTATCCGACATGATGCTTGCTCACACACTATCGCCAAGATTCGACGTCGCTTTTGTTGACGAGAAGGCGCACTACAGTGTCTACGACGGTTTGCGGGTGACTGGCAAGTCGATCATAAAGTTCGCCCATCGAAATCCCGAAGATTTGAGAGCGAAGATCGCAGATTGCCTCCCGGCGAGTGGCGTTCCGCTCGTGATGAGTGATGGAGTCTTCCCCGTCACTGGTGTCATTGCGCCAGTGGACGCCTACGCCGACGTGCTAAGCGACTACGCGGGAGGTCTTCTCTGTATTGACGACTCGCACGGAGTCGGTGTCCTCGGAGAGCACGGACGAGGAACATACGAACACTTCGGACTTGTCGGTCCAGACAATTACTTCGGCGCAACGCTCAGCAAAGCGTTCGGTGCGCTCGGCGGATTCGTCACAGGTACACAGGAATTCATCGGCGATGTCGTTCGTAGCGATCGGATTCCCGAGGGAGCTAGCCCACTGTCCATGGGCGCTGTGGCGGCAGCGGCTGAAGGCCTGCGTGTTCTCTCGGCGCATCCCGAGATGAGGGCAGAACTCCGGATCAACGTCTCGCACCTCCGTGAAGGGCTGGCCGACCTGGGCATCGAGACGCCGCGTTCTCCTGTGCCGATCGTCTGCATCGTCGGGCGGGACGGCGTTGACCTCGAGCATGTTGCCACGACACTGTCGCGGGAGGACATTGTCGTTTCGCACATCGGCCCGAATGGATACTCGGACTCCCCACCTGTCGAAGTGCTCCGAATAGCGGTGTTCTCAGGGCACACGATGGAACAGTTGGACCGGCTGCTCCGGGGGCTGTCGAGGGCTCTCTAGCGGTTACCGCGGCAAGCTGCATCGGGGAATGGACGACGATGACTGAATTGGACAAGTGGTGCGCGGCCAGTGGTGATCTGGAGATTCCGAGTGCGAGTGTCAAAGTGGATGTGGCCGGCGCACTTGGTGTAATTCTCGAGGAGAACAGGCCGGCTGTAGGTTTGAGACGCTCGGGGGCGACGAAAGCCATCGACATGCATCATCCCGACGAAGCAGCCCCGAGCGTGATGGTCAACGGTTATCTTGTGAACGCTGGATACGAGTGGATGATTGACCCATACGATCTCACAAGATAGTCTGGACGGCTGCACGAACCGGGAGTGCTTGGCACGAGAAGCGGCAACTCCGCTGCGGTCGTAGCCGTCGGTTCTCTTCTGAACTCGGGGCCGCCGTGCCCGAAGCGGTAGCCTTCCCTGGCGTGGTCTATGTGGGGGCATGTTCCGGTGGCGCGAGGCGCCTTCTGGATACGGGGCGATCCGCGCTGTGAACGCAATCATCATTGGAGATCCGTTTGCGATTCATCTCCCAACCTCCACAATGCAGCAGCACGGTCAGTCGACGGTAACCGTAGCGTGTGCGCGAGCACGCTAGCTCTTTGTGCGTATTCGTAGCGTACGATCGCCCTTCTCGCGTGATTGATAGTAATAGGTCGATGAAGGAGTATGAGCCTGCATGCCCCGCGTTCGGACACCTCGTTGACCTTGATGATCTCTGAGAGCAGGAGCCGCTTGCGTGCAGGCTTAAGAGCTCTTTCGCAGTACGTCGTGAAGGATCTGTTTGTCCAGACTTAGATCAGGTACAGGCTTCTTCAGTTGACTGTTCTCCCGCCCATGCTTCCGAAGTATTCAGAACCGATCATTGGAATCTGGGGATTGTGGATTTCTCGTGCTAGGCGTAAGCGAAGCGTCCGTTCGATTGACCTTCACCCCGGAATTCGGTCCGAGGACAATACTGAAAACGACATCAATTCACGTTATCGAGAGACGACTTCGGCGTGAGAACACTGGAATCCCAAGTAGCTGAGTCAGCAAGGAACGTTTGTGGTCTATGTGACTGTAAACAGAACTTTCGTTCCGTCTGCAGCACGGTAGTTTGGAGCCTAGGGGACTCGAACCCCTGGCCTCTTGCATGCCATGCAAGCGCTCTCCCAGCTGAGCTAAGGCCCCAATTAGTGGTCATTTCTTACCCGATTAGCGCCCTTTTTTCAAGGCGGGGACTACTCCGAGAGATCGTGCAGGTAGTTAGCGATTATGTGCTCAAGAATCATGTGTGCGTCTTCTACGCGGCCATAATGATCCTCAGCAAAGAGGAGGGCATGGTCGGCTAGGTTCATCACCTCCCCCCCGTCAAACCCGAGAAGGGCGATCGTTTTCAACCCAGCACCCTTTGCCCACTCTACCGCGTGTACGATGTTCTTCGAGTTTCCGCTCCCGGTGATCACGATGAGGAGATCGCCCGTCTGAGCGAGCACCTCCAACTGGCGGGTGAAGACCTCTTTGTAATCGACATCGTTCGCCCACGCGGTGATAAGGGAGACGTTGTCGGTAAGGGCGATTGCCCGATATGCAAGGGGTTTCCCTTGGGAAGCGAGCTTCTGAAGGTCGTTCGCCATGTGCGAGGCGGTGGCGGCGCTCCCTCCGTTTCCGATGATGAAGATCGTTCGTCGCTCACGCCACGCGTTCTCCAGGGTCTCCACGACCCGCTCGATCGTAACAGGGTTGATCTCTCGCAGCCCCTGTTCGAGCCGATCGATGTAATCTCGTATGTAGTCTCGCATCTTACTCCTCCACGTAGATGATCCGGCTCCCCTCTCCTTCGAAG
>Ga0307433_1000763_pt1 | contig 21637 bp, 26 predicted proteins | sample SalMarWE160210MG_FD_202166 | JGI IMG/M metagenome (GOLD analysis project Ga0307433, IMG submission 202166) | Salt marsh sediment microbial communities from the Plum Island Ecosystem LTER, Massachusetts, United States - WE1603-210 | ecosystem: Environmental > Aquatic > Marine > Intertidal zone >... | reverse complement strand
CATCGTACTGGGAAATCTGGTAGCCTTTCATTAGGTCGGGGTAGGGGTAGTTTTTGCGGTCAAACTTGGTGTAATCGGAGATGGTGCAGTTGAGGGCTAGCGCCGTCATGGCGGTGAATTCCACCGCTTGCTGGTTGATGGTGGGCAGCACGCCGGGCATTCCCAGGCAGACCGGGCAGACATGGGTGTTGGGCGGGGCGCTGGCATAGGCGGTGCTGCAGCGGCAGAACATCTTGCTTTTGGTTAATAGCTGGGCGTGTACCTCCAGCCCGATGATGGTTTCATACTCCATGGCAGGTTTCAGTATAGCAATAATGCCGATGGCTGACAAGGAAAGGATTATTTCTAATGGGGGGGGGTTGTCCGGTTTTTAGAGAGTGTTTTATTTCCCGCCCACCCGCCCGAAAGAGGTGAGACCTCTCTTCACTTTCCTTTATGGGGGTGGGGGAGAAGATTGTTAAAGGCTGTGCCTTTTAGGGCGGGTGGGTATGGGGAAAAAGAGAACCGTTAAAAGCGAGGGGGGAGGCTGTCAAATAACCCGACATATGCTATAATCTTGGTCGCAGGTGGGGATATAGCTCAATCGGGAGAGCGCTGCCTTCGCATGGCAGAGGTCGGGGGTTCGAATCCCCCTATCTCCACTTGGGGTGTCAATAGGCAGAACTCCTACTTCTTCCATCTTCTTACCACTTGGGGGTACGGGCAGATTGTAGTATAGCCTTACCTTTTCCTTACCGATCACTATTTTCTTCACGAACGACCGCAGGAAAGCTTTTCTTTGAGCAATATCACTTTCGTCAAGTAGACTCCGAAGGTCCGTAACATAAGAGCGAACAGCATCAATATCGAGTTGCTGGTAGCCCTGTAATGTCATTTCCGCCTCGGCGATGACCCTGGCCTTACTCAATTCGTCCTGCTTAGCCCGCAACTCCTTAATCTTGGGGGCCAGGTCGTTAAGGTCCAGTTTCCCGCTTTCAACGACATCATACAGCCGAGCTAACCTACTCTCTACCTCTTGCATTTCGCTATCGATGTTAGCAGTCTTTTCTTTAATTAAGACATATTCGGTGTCGAGCTCTTCATTAACCAGTCTCACCAATTCCTCGATATACTTCCCGTCCAGGATCTTACTCTTAATCTGTTCGATAACCAGTCGCTCTATCTTATCCTTGGCTAGGATCCTGCTGTTGCATGCCTCCCTCCCCTGTTTGCAGTTCCGATTGCACGTGTAGTAATAATACTGGTGCGACTTGGCGCTGCGACCCACCATAGCACTGCCACAGGAGCAAAACAGGAGGCCGCTGAGCAGGTAGAAGCTGGGGACAATGCGGGGGTGAACCGCCTTAGGCGCATTCCTGGACATTATCTTCTGCACCTGCTGAAAAGTCTCCTTGTCGATAATGGCAGGCCAGGCATTCTCGACACGAACCGGTGGCTCCCCACTGTTAATTGCCGGGTGACCGGGCCTGCCTCCGAATACCAATGTGCCGCAGTATGCCTCGTTGTTGAGAACCTTGTGCACCGTAGTCTTCCCCCAGCGTTGCCCGGTACCGGTGAAGAAGCCTTCCCGATTAAGTATCATGGCGATTTGTTTGCAGCCCATCCTCTTTTTTAGCGCCATCTCGAACATCCTGCGGACCACCTTTACAGGTATTGAATCTTCCGGTTCCGGCTCCAGTTTGTAACGAGTCTTAGCGCCGTCCCTGACGGGCACTTTATGGAAGCCATAGGGTGCTCTGCCGATGCTGTAGAATCCCCTGGCGGCATTCTCCCTCAAGCCGCGCTTGATATCCTGGCCGAGGTTGGCACTGTAAAATTCGTCTATCGATTCGATGATCCCTTCAAGAAGCTGGCCCGAGGGGCTTTCATCCAGATGTTCGTTTATCGAAATGACTCTGATTCCCTTGTTCTTTAGAAGAGTCTTGTAGGTGACGGAGTCGACGCGGCTGCGGGAGAAGCGATTTAGCTTCCAGACTAGGATAGCTTGAAAGGGCGGATGCTTTAATCTGGCAACGGCAATCATCTCTTTGAACTGGGGCCGCGAAGCACTCCTTCCGCTTTCCGCCTCATCAACGTATTCGCGGACGATCTCATACCCGTGCTTGGCAGCATAGTCCCTGATAGCTCTGAGTTGAGCGGAGATTGATAGGTCAACATCCTGACTATCCGATGAGACTCTGGCGTAAACGGCCGCTTTCATTTCCATCCCTCCTTCTTGATAAGATTACAGCGGGCAGTACTTGCACCTGCCCGGTACAATCCGTCGTAGTAATATAACCGTGATAGTTTCCCAGATACTCGCCTTGAGTCGTCCGAGTTTGTTAAAGAGCCTCTCCATTTCGAGGTATTCTGACCGGCCTTTTAACCTAGATTCGAAATCGATTAACACGCCTTTGATCGTTTCAACCTGTTTTTCTTCTATTTCACCAAAACTGGAGAATCCATATCTCATAATAACCAGACCTTCCCTGGTTTTTTGGATATAGATATTCATATCAATCTTCAGGCCTTCTCCACCGCGGGCCCATTCCTTCACCTGGTGGACAAGCACATCGACAGCCGCGGGAATAACCCCCTTAGCTCCCTGCGAAGCAATACTGTTTAACCTGCCATCCTCCTTAATCTCCCGATCTAAATTGTCTCGAATCACAGCCTCCAACTCGGCTATCTCGGTAAGCGTCCGATTCCATTTCCTCAGGTTTTCCCACAGCGGCGACCGGGGCATATGCTGACGTAGCCCCAGCATCAGGGGTACACCTTTTTCTAGGGAGACCTGTGATTCACTGGATACCTGACTTTCGATATTTCTGACTGTTTCTAAAAGGTCATGGTAGTGGCCCTCCAAAGCAGCACGTAATACCTCCGACCTCGCATGCTGGACATCCCTCTCCAGCCGGGCAAGCTCGACATGTTTCCGCACGGTTCGGATGTCGAAGCTGTCTGCTTGGGCTATGTGGGTTAAGGTTTCCCCCTCCTTTTCGATTCTGTGCAACCACTCAAGACGTTTTTCGGGTTTGACCGGTGGTTTTCTAGTTCTTTTCGGCATATGCCCCTCCGGTAGGTTGAATTGGGATATATACATAATTAAAGCACGTGTGTCTAGAGTTGTCAAGTGCTATTATATGTACTTCATATTGTCAATATTGTGTGATTTAATGTAGGTATGGCCAGGAAATCCAAGGTACGACCTTTGGGCAAGCATAGGAATTCCCCCAACGAATCTTTGCGTATCCTGGCCAGCCTGATCGCCCAGTACCATATCAAGAAGATTACAGGCAGCAGGAAACCAGATATCCGATCCGATGATGATGGGGACCTCAGAAATGGCAAAAGCCTACCTTGAACCGGAAGAAATAGCCCTCGTGGAAAAGGCGGCATCCAACCTTCGAGACAGGCTTCTGATTCACCTTCTCTTTCACCTCGGCTGCCGTATTAGTGAAGCGCTGGCCTTAGCGGTTGACAACATAGACTTTGACAACGCCACGGTTTGCATACTGCATCTCAAGACCCGCCTTAAGCTGTCCTGTTCTAATTGTGGACAAAGACTTGGCAGAAGCCATACCTTTTGCCCCGGGTGCGGTGGAAAGATAGGAAAGGCCCAGGCCGAGGAGCAGCAACACCGCCGCCAGAGAGTACTGCCGGCAGACTGCGTAACGTAAGCCCCCACCGGTTAAGAGATGCCCTCGCCATCCAAGCGGTAAAGCTGGATGATTCGGGTGACGGCCTACGGCTTCTTCAGGAGCACCTGGGCCACCGGAGCTTCAACACCACGGCCAAATACAGAAAGCTATCCGGCAAAGAACACAAGCAGTGGTACCGGAGATTGTGGGGCAAAGGAACAGATGGCGACGCTGCCTCTCAAGCCTAAGCGGGGAGGATACCTGCGCCCCTTCGGCTGCGGCCTGTTTATCCGTGACTTTCTCTTGGGGAAAAGTCCCGGCGGTTCTACACAGATAGACCCTCTCAAAGGCGCACCGCAGTCGGATATATTCCATGAATACAAGATAGCCCAGCTCAGGGCAATCGCCATGGACAGGGCCATAAGAAAAGAGGAAAAAGCGGCTCGGCGGGAAAAACGGTACCTCGACCCCGACAACATAACCAAACTAGCCGATAGATATCTGGCTGGGATGCCTTACAAGACCTATGGTTGTCGGTATAGTAGCTTCATTGATTACTTTTCCACCATTCAGAAGCTGGGCTGGGTGAAGTTCACTGGCAGGGAGGAGCCCTCAGCCTTTCAGGACAACTATCCACAGGGTCAGCCTCGAAAGTATTTTCGAATCACAAAAGCAGGCCGGGAAGCCAGCGACGAGGACTGGGCCAACCCCCGCCGTGCCCTCTACGGTAAGAAGTAAACGAGAGTTGCTCCCGGTTGGCACGCAGCAACCAGAACTGGTTAAGATTAATTAGCTTCAAATAAAGGTAAACGACGTGGTTGGTCACACGTCAACCATTCTTTTTAGCCCTTAAAGCTAAAACTTATGCTGGTACCGGCTTGTTGGAGTAAATTTTTACTTCTAAATAAGGCAGCCAACTAACGCATATCACTGGCGGTCACTGGGGGTCACGGCAACGTGAAACTCTGCCCGCCAACTACAGCGGCGCAGTATCGGAGCATTTTTGCCAACTAAGACGGCGATTAGGCATAGATTACTGCCAGCAGCCGGCAGCTCAATCTGACCATCGGCACGGTGACACAGGCACGGTGCTAGCTCCCTATCTGGCTTCTCTTGGGTCGATGGATAGAAACTTCTGAAGCGGTTTTGGTAATAAGCTCCTTCAGCTTCGTTGGCGTGTAAGTTGGCACTGCTAACCAACTTCAGCTTCCGACGTGTAAATTGGCACCGCTAACCTTCTTCAGCTTCCCGACGAGTAACTTGGCAAGCCAACCCCCTTCAGCTTCTTTTACGTGTAAATTGGCACGCTAACTTCTTGCTAGAGTTTTGAGCGTGAAAGCGAGGTTGGCAGTTCTATTGTTTGCACCCCGTTTAGCCTCGATTTGAAGGGGTGTAAACCTGCTGGATTATTCTCCGGTCAAGGCAAGGAAAAGCGGTATAAAGCCATAGGTTATTGGTAGGCCAGTTTTCGTCAACTTACCTTTTATAAACCTGCCAGTTCGGTAGCCAATCACAAGGGTGAAAACCCTGCTGCCTGCCTGGCAGCGGCCTCCGCCCTGTTCTACGCCATTTCCAGGGCGAGAGGGGTGTCTCGGCATTGGCGTGTACCTCAGGGGCCTCCAGCCGGCCATTGAGGGCGTCTTACTTGAGGGGGCAGGCTAATTTACCCTATGCCTCTTTTATTTTTTTGAGAAAATTGCTACACCAAAAATCATGAAAATAGAGGTTCATCCTGATAATGAACAATAGTTCCTTTTGTGTGATGATGATATTGTGCGAAAGCACAAAAGCACCTTCATAAAATACGGCTACTGTAGCTAGACCACCAGCCTAGCTATCGGGACAGTGACCGCCGTTATACGGACGCCGAATAGTTAGACCTCTACCTATAATGTAGGTAGCTACGAAAGGCAACGGTCAGCCGTCTATAAACGCCCCTTGTGTGCGGTTGGGTGTGCCATACGCTAAATCTAAAGAAGGAGATGAAAGCTATGGGAGATACACCCCAGTACATAAAATCACTACTCTTGCCCAACGGCAAAAAACCCACTGGTCGGCGGGTATGGTCACTTGACCTAGAGTCAATCTGGCTACCGTTCTTCACGGCCACCAACCTACAGCGGGACACCGCCATACCTCTGGACGCCCTAGGCGCACCCCTACGGCTGGCCTATGCTCAAGACGGAACTGTGAAGTTTAGCAAGTCGGGCAGGCCAGTGGTACGGGTCGCCAAGCCCATCGCCGATAGCGTCAAGCTGGTACGGGAGAACTTCGCCGCTAACCTTGTGGCCTACGCCGAAGGCGTGGCCGATAGCAACCCCAAAGGCTTTGAGGCACTCCAAAAGAACGCTATCAAGGCAGGCAAGCCGATTGCTACCGCCGATAAGGAGAATATGGAGAAGGCTATTGCCGAAGCTATGGCAAAGTCTATGGCCGAAGCCGAAGCCTCTACCCCCGAAGTCCCCGCCCCCCCACAAGGCGAAAAGGTCGCCGTTCAAGCGTAACTATTCTAGCGTATGGTACGCCCCCCCGCACACAAGGCGGAAAGTGAGGTATAAAATGGCTATTCCAAAGTGGAATACGCCTAGCCGTCAAGCGCACCTTGTTAGCCTTTTTCTGGACAGTGGGGGGTTCTGCGTTTTTGGCCACAAGCCTTGCCTCAATCCAGAGCATCACTACTTGAACTACATTGAAGGCTTAATAGCCGACTGGAAAGCCGATGACAGAGCGCAGGACAGAACTAACTGGCAAGCCGAAAGGCTACGGCTACATAGTCTAGGGGAAAAACGCTATCCTATTCGTGGCCAGTTCAATAACATCAGCCAAGACATCTTTTTCGGCAATCAGCCCCTATTCTACCTAGACGGGCTAGCCGTTAGCGGGATAACGCTTTCACCCTTTGCAAAGGTTCGGGTATCAAGTTCCTATGTAAACCTATACATTGAGCTAGGCCAAAGCCTCAAAGGTGTTAGCAAAAACAGGAAGCGGAAAGCCATCAGATACGGTAAGCCATTACCCCCCGAATACAGAAGGAAAGTTGAAGAGGTATGCCGTCAAGCGGTTAGGCACTACTTAAACCACTAGGCAAAAAAGGGAAAGACACCCCGTTACTGGGGTGTCTTTTTGCATTAAATCTGGCCGTTAAGGGCGGGGTGTTTTACCCCCCCCTAGAAAGGGGAAGGGGGGGCTTTTTATATCTCCGTTTATCCCCCCTTGCACGCAGGAGAAAGGAGGTGGGAGCGATGGGAGATAAGTTCTCAATGGGTCACAAGGTTCTCACCGCCGGTGTAATGGACAAGGCGTCATCTGATGAGGCCTTCGCCCGCTTCGTGCGTAGGAGCCTCGAGCGCCACTCGGAGGGCGACTGGGGCGACTTGAGCGCCGAGGACCTGAAGGAAAACGAGTATGCCCTGGGCAAGCCTCTACGGCTGTTCTCAGCCTACAAGAGCAACGGCCTGCCGAAAATCTGGATTATCACCGAGGCGGACCGGTCAGTGACGACAGTACTTTTCCCAGACGAATATTAAACCGGTAAAGGAGGTGAGCTATGGCTTTCGATGTGACGGCCGATACCCACCCCCAGGTGAGAGCTACTCTTGCACGCTATATCGTAGAGAATTATTGCCTCCAGTTTGGACACTGTAATCCAAGAAGCCATATGTGCATTTATGGCATAGAGGCGAGCAATAGCTGGTGTCTTTGTTGTAAAAGATGCACGGCGCTTTCCCTAAATATTAAAACTGAAAGGAGGTGAGCTATGCCTTTCATTGTGACGGCTGGTATCCACCTGCAGGTGGAAGACGACCAGGCCCAGAATGAGGAGCAGGCCAAGGTGGCTGCCATCGAGCAGCTCAGCGATTACCTCAGACACCACACCTGGCCGGAACTCCTCAAGGCGCAGCGGGTTGAGGCTGGCAAAACCGTGTACCGCAAAGAACTCGAGGAGGGCGATATCGTCAGCTGCCCGGTGTGCGGGAGCGATGACATTGACTGCGACGATATGCCCAGCGCCGGCAAGTGCAACTCCTGCGGCCAGGAGCTGGCCACCAAGACAGTGCTTATCTGGATGGAGTAACAACTAAAAGCAGAAAGGAGGTGACCGATGAGCAGGATATTTGTCTATGACGGGAGAGAGTTCCCCGACCATGACCCCGACGCAACCGTAGAAGATGTCAAGAAGAGAATGGCCGACTTCTTCCCCGAGCTGGCTAACGCCGAAGTCAAGGAGGTCAAGCGCGGCGATGATACTCTCTATGAGTTCGTCAGAAAGGTTGGTACCAAGGGATAGTGGAGCCTGAAGATTTAATTAAAATTCTGAAGGCGGTCCCTGAAACCCGCCTCCGGATTTTCCCCCTGGCCCACGAGCTGGTTGGTGAAAACGGGGAGATTGACCCGGAAAAGGCAGCCTTCCACCAAAAAGAGCTTACGGAAGCAGTCGAAGAGGCGAAGGCTTACTCCGCGGCAACAAACGAGGCGGTCAGATGTCTGAAAGAGATGGCCCAATCTTAACCCTGGCCGACAAGCTCATTTCCAGGGGGTTGCCGTCAATAAGCACACTCCTCGCTCAGCTTGACAACGCGGAGGACTTCGCTGCTTTTCTTAACCTAATCGATGAGTTTCTTCCGGAGAGGAGGCAGGACATCCTCTCCGAGACAAGCCCTTCCGCCCAGATAGCGTGCTTCTGCGGCTACTTCGAGGACCGTTACTTTCCCCTTGACGACTACGTCAGGTACGGCGATGCCGGTGAGTACGAGGAGCTTACCTACCGCATCCCGCTGACAGTCCAGGGGATATCCTACGACGACTACCACGAGATATCCTCGGAGTACCGCCCGGGAATACAGCTGATTGCCTACCTTATACGCAACCCCTACGAAGATTTAGAGGGGGCGAGCGTATCATTAGCCGAAGCCTGCCGGGAGCACGTTTCCCAGGAGCTTATCGAGCGCGCCGCCGCCATCCAGCTCGAGCCGGAGGAGGCGCACAAGCTCCTCAACGACACTCCATATGAGCAGCTGGCGCACTGGACTGACAGGCTCCACTGTAGCACCAACAACTTCTTCCTGGATACCGACTACGAGATGTTGATGCAGGACGTCCCCTGCTGGAACAGGGAAGATGTGGAGGAGCTGACGAGGCAGTGGCATCAGGCGCAGGACACGGAAAACAGGCTTACTGAATTTGTTGAATGGCTCGAGGTTGACCTCCGGGGTCGGTTCGAGGAAGTAGTGAATTTTATTTTGGAAAGGAGGGCAGATGGTTAAAGAGCTGACGGAGGAACTACAAGGCTACCAGTGGGAGCTGCCTATTGGTCTTGAGATACCTCCGGACAAGATAAAGGCCAGGCTTGACCTCTACCAGGACTCGATTATTTTCTACATGGTAGATGGTAAAACAATCAAGACCAAGATGGTTTCCGCCCGTGATGTGACCATGGCGCTGCTCAGGGAAGTGCCGATGTCGTCGGGGCTTCTGCCCCGGAACACGCTCTGGTGGCGGCAGAATAGAAACGGCCCCGAATTCGCTCTCTGGCGCCCGCCCGCGGTCTGGAAGGCAGCCCTGATGCTGGAGGCGTTCAAGTCCCCCAGGAGATTTAAGCTCCCGCTGCCGGGGCTCATCTTCATCTGCTCACCGGGCAGGCAGCCCAGAATTTACGCCGCCAAGAAAAGGCCGGCGTCGCCGCGGGATGTTATCTACCACGCCCCTCTGTTCAACATCTTCGGCAGCGGCGACACCTGCGCCGGCACCCATAAGTTCCCGCCGGATGTCAGCGAGATACCCGAGTCTTTCTTCACCAGCTTTTTCACCAGAGAAGCTCAGTTCAACGGCCGGTCGAAGAAATACCCCAAAGACCTGCTCCAGCTGTGGGAGGAGCTGGACGGGAAGGCCAAATACCCGCTGAAGGACCTGGTGCGGCTAGGAACGATAAAGGACATCTTATAGTGGAACCAGTAGGCTACCTGCTGAATACCAAGGAGGGGCTGGCCGGCAAGGCCGGCCTTTACTATAACTACATCTTCGCCGAGACCGGCGTCTTCATACGCGCCCGGAACCCGCTGCTCAGAGCAACTCTGTGCATAAATCCCGCGGAGATAAGGGGGCTAGCGCCTCTCTACAAGAATTTAGAGCTCGTCCACGGGAAGATACCCCGCGCCCTCTATGACCTGGCTATATCGGCGCTGACTGCCAGCTGCCCGCTGGAGAGGTACCTGGCGGTAACCTGGGAGGGCCAGTATCACCTCACCACACCCACACAGTGGAGGGAGCCGGCGGAAGTTAAATACGAGCGTGTTAGCTCAACCATACTGGACATTCATGGCCACGGGGCCATGAGGGCGTTTTTCAGCGGCGTCGACGATGCCGACGAGCAGGGGCTAGGCCTCGATATGGTAGTGGGGAAGCTCGACACGCTTATCCCCGAGGTCGAAATGAGGCTGGGGGTTTACGGTTACTTCGCCCCGGTCACCATGGGGGATATCTTCGATGTATAAACTGGACAATGGATTTGCCGACAGGCCCTTCGCCGTGACAGTAGTCGGCTGCGGCGGTACCGGCGGTTTCGCCGCCGAGGGGATCTGCCGGCTCCTGCCCCGGGAGGCCGTGCTGGTGCTGATAGACCTCGACCGGGTAGAGGAGCGGAACCTCACCCGCCAGTCCTTTTACAGGGAAGACCTGGGGAAGTTCAAGAGCGAGGTACTGGCGCAGCGGCTGTCCCGGAAGTTCGACCGGCTTGTCGGATACAGCACCCTGCCGGTGCGCATGACTGAAATCCCCTACCCGGGGTTAATTATCGGGTGCGTGGATAACGGCCCCGCCCGGCAAGACATCCACGCGCTAATTAGGAACGGGGCATATTCATACCCCGGACCCTCGGTGTGGTGGATAGACGCCGGCAATGGGGATGACTTCGGCCAGGTGCTCATCGGAAATACCGAAACCATCGCCGCCTGCGTGCCGGAGCAGGACGTTTATCGCTCACTCCCCCTGCCCACCATCCAGCGGCCGGACCTGTTAAACCAGGCGCCAAGAGGCCGGGACTGCGCTGATATCGCCGAGGAGCAGGGGCCGACCATAAACCTGGCCATGGCCGCCCTGGTGGTGGAAGTGGTGCACCAGCTCATCGCCGGCACCTGCAGTTGGGTGCAGCTCTACCTTGATTTAAAGGCCGGTACGCTAACGAGCGTCCCGGCCACACCCGCATCGATAAAGTCCATCTGGGGGCAAAAACGAGAGAAAGGAGGCAAACCATGAGCGACGAAATTAAAATCGTCATCACCCACAGGGACAACAAGGGCTTGATAGGCGTCCGGTCTCCGGACTGCGACCCTATCCTCCGCACCTTTGAAGGTGAGCTCGCGGCCGGCCTGGGGATAGTGCCCGGCATCGTAGAGGAAGCCAGGCAGGTCTGGGCGGAGAACCCGCAGTTCCCGAAGTGCAAAACTCCCCTGCCGTCCCAGGCCAAGCCGGCTAAGACAGCCGGCAGGACGGCCAAGCCTGCAGCGGCAAACCGCACACAGCCAATGTTCTAGGTTGGCACCAACCGTCGGGGTTGGCCTGCCGGCGGTGGAATAAATAGGCCAGAGAGGAGGTGATAAAGATGAAGATGAGAGTGGATACCCTTAGAGTGGCCCTTGAGCTCCTTAAACCGATCGTCCCGAGACAACCCACCCTGCCCGTATTGAAAAACATACTCCTCGGCGAAGGCAGAGCTGAGGCCATCGACCTTGATACGGCGGTTTCCGTGGATATCGAGGGGGCAGACGGCAAGTGTTTGATTCCTTTATCCCCGGTGTTGGATCTCCTTAAGCGCGTCCATGGGAACGAGCTGCTGACCATTGAGCAGAAGGCTAAACACCTGAAGCTCGCCTGGTCCGACGGCAGCGCCTCTTTTGATGTCGAGAGTCCCGACGACTTCCCGGGTTTCCCTGCGATTAAGACTGAGAAGCAGGATAGAGTGAACGGCGACACCCTGGTGCCGGCCCTATCCTCGATGCTGGGCTACTGCGCGTCCGATGACTCGCGCCCCGTGCTCTCCGGCGTAATCCTCTTCCTGGGGAAAAACCTGGAGATAGCAGCTGGGGATGGCTACCGTATGGGCTACAAGTCCCTGCCGATAAACCTGATCATCAAGGGCAAAGCCAACGCCATCGTCCCCGCCCCGGCTATCCGGTACCTTACCCACCTGTGGGCTAAGACCCCCAGGGAGGCGCCATCCGGAGATACCATAGCGCAGATAGTAACCTCCAAGAGGATGGCCGACCTTACCTTCGATGACGACAAGCTCAGGGTGCGCTTCGGCCGAGTAAGTATGGTCACCAAGTTGATACAAGGCGAACCGCCGGACATGAAGGCTCTCCTCCCCAAGGATCCCCAGCCCCAGGTGAAGTTTATGGCAATGGACTTCGAGAGAGCGGTACACGCCGTCCAGACGCCGGCCAAGGATAACAGCGGGATCGTCCGGTGCTCGTGGGAGAAAAAGTCGATGTCGGTGTCGGCGAAAAGCGAAAATAAGGGCAGTATTGAAACCGCCATCCCGGTGGAGGCCGACGGACCCGGCAGGATTGGCTTCAACGTCAACTACCTGCTCGAGTACATCAAGGGGAAGGAAGGGTTAATAACCATGAGCACCCAGAGCGAAAAAACCCCGGCCCTTTTCCGCCACAGCACATCGCCCCTCGTGCTCCTGATGCCCATGTTCGTCGAGTGGTAGGCAATATGGGGGGGGCCAGGCTATCTTCGTCTGGCCTCTCCTACCCTTCCAAGCGGACCGACTGAAAGGAGGAACATTATGACTCTTTTTGAAGTTGTCGAGGAAGGCGTTATGCATGATGTAGAGTTTATGACAGCGAACGAGAAGAGAAAGGTGCTGAAGCAGTGGGAGCTCTTTTTGCAGAGCGGGCTGAAGAAGGGAAAATTCACCAAAGCTCTCTACACTCACTTGATTATTCACTGCTCGTTCATCGCCCACTACAGCATACATGGATTTTTCGCTACCTATTTTGAGAGTGGCGACGATATCGTGACCTTTCTTTCTCAGTTCGACGGCCGGAACGGCATACCGAAGTCCATCGAGTACGGCATGATCGGCTGGTATACCAGCGGTGACCACCACGACATCAACTCCGAGATGGTCCGCATCGCCTCAAAGTATGTGCCAGTCCTGATAAAGCAGGCTCAGAACCGACAGAAGGAGACTGATATTGCTCAAGCCAAGGCTTTGCTAGCAAAACACGGAGTTGACCTTGTTGAAAGGAGGTGAGTATGAAAGATCAACCGAAGACGGAACGGGCTGACTACGAGTACAAGAAAGAGAAGGCCATAAAAAAGGTCGCCGAAACGCTCGAGGAGTACCTGGGGAAATTCTCCGGCGAAGAGCAAGACCGAATTCGCGAGGACATCGCCAACTACACAATCGGCTACCTCGGCGTGTCCTTCGGGCTTCACGTTAAGAGAGGGGATTAAGATGACAGCTGAAAGGGAGCTTGAAAAAGGCATCTCGGAAATCGTAGGCGCTATATGTGACCCGATTATCGTCATGCCCGGGGGATGGGGAGATACCCTCCCCGACTGGTTGAAAAGCGCCATCACTCTGGAGAGGCTGATTGAAAACATGAAGGTTATCAAAGGGGAAGAGATGACCGGCACCGATGCTGAGGCTTGCGCCTACCTCTATACCGCCAGCCTGGAGGCACCGCTGGACCACGACTGGGCACAGATATACCTCTATATCGCCACCAAGGTCTATGAGAAGCAGCGGACCCCGCAGTCCGGGGTAACCATGCCCGAGGATATCCGGGTGGAGTCACTCACCCGCACCCAGGAGGACGACCTTAACCAGCTTAAGAGGTGGCTCTACGAAAGAAGGGTCAAAGCCAGGCAAGAGCACGACCGGGATGAGAAGCGCCAGGAGAGGGTGGAGAAAGCCGCCAGGGATAAGCTGGTACAGCCGGAACTGTTTACCCTCCCTACCGAGGGAGGGGGCAAGCAATAAATACGCCTGGGGAAGTGGCTAAAAAGCCATTCTGGGGCGTCTGATAAGGGAAGAGAGGGGCTCCCGGCAGTTCTCACGCTTGGGAGCCTCTTTTTATGCCCAATCACACATTCCAAGCTATTGTGCAGGCTTTTACAGGTGATGGAGTAGATTTTCTATCGCAGTGCTTCCTTTCACTTTTTTGAACCGGTAGCCTGTTTGGTTTTCAACAGCCGCGGCAGTACACCTTCGCATCCAATACCAAGCAATTCATTATGAATAGATATTGCTCTTTCTGTCATTTTTAGGTTCTTGTCAGATTTTTTGCTAGGCAAATGCTGCTCTTTTTCGAAGTAATTTCTGGTATCAATTACCCTCTGAAGAAACTTTGGCAGCTCAGCTGTGACCCACTCTCTGGCATGAATATCTATTGATGCTTGAACTACTCTATTTGTTAAAAGCTCGTGTCTCATACGGGTCAGGATTAAACGACTATCCCTCTGGTTAATCGCAGACTCTAAAAACGGAAATACGACTGGCAGCATAAGCTCGAGCAGGGGGCGAATCTCTTTTACCATATTGTCTGGCCTATTGTGCATCCACTGTATTTCTGCATCCACAAGAATTTTCTGGGCTTCTTCTATTAGTTCGCTCCAAGTATTTTGAAAGAAATCTCTTTTCAACCTCTCTTTTGTTTCTGCCCACTCGGTTGCATCCTTAGTTACGATAGGAAATGGAGACCCCACAATACGCATTTGGTCCTCTGCAAAAGTGATAGCTTTACCCCAGTACTCAGCAGCCCCAAATTCCTCTCCGTTAGCATCGACAATGCTATCAAGGAAATCATATAACTCTCGATAACCTAAATACTGGAGTACCTCGCAATATAAGCCTATATCCTCCCAATTCTTTATGTCCTTAGCGTGTCTCTTAACTTCTTCAAAGATATTAGCTGCCTCTTGAATATCGAACCCGTGTCCTGAATGAGGTAAATACGGTGTGAAGCCTGGGTATTCTTGTCCGAAGCGCTTCGCTTCTGGCAAATATTCCGCCTTCCCTTCTAACGTCGTTGCGCACATACCCCAAGCACCTTGCGTGATGAGAGAAAGGGCTTCCTCATAGTTTCGCTGCTCCACACGTATAAGAGATAGCTCTACCCGAGCAATGTCGCCCACCAGTATTGACGAGAACCCAAACAAGTCATCCTCATATAGCCGTTTTCCCGAACTAGAAGGATCATCAATGTCTACGGCTGGTGGTTCTGCTAACCCGTATGCCACTAGCGCTTTTTCAAGAGCGTCTACTGCACTGGGAGCCTCAATAATCGGCTGGTCAGGGCGTATGAGACAGATAGCTAGCAAACCGGCTAGATGAAGCTTTACAAAAGCCCAGTTATTTCTATCCTCCTCTCGAAAACCGCGCAGAGAACCATAATCCAGAAGTTTCTTTACTCTTTCAAGCTGCAAATCACTCAGAGCTGGTGGCACTTCGTTAGCGAGATAAGTACCCCAGAATGTAGCTAAGGCAGCCTCACGTAGCAAGACATTGTCCTCCAGTCTTTCTAAGCAACTATCTAGGTCAAAATCATGATATTGCCTTTTCTCTCCAAGCCACTGGAAAGCGTTTTCTCTCCAGAAGATTCGCCACAGGTCCGGTAGGAGGGAATTATCATTGGTTGCCATGCCATCACCTTTGCTCATTAGGCTATTCTGCTTGATTATACAACATTTCCCAGGATAATAAGATGATAAACAAAATGAACAATCGTGCAATCGGCGACTCGATACAGGTTCTTAGACGGAGTTCAACTACTCTGCAAGGTGAACCCAGATTCACATTCTTTTACTAGAGCATCTAATTTGGCTTTATGCTCCTTGCAGAGTGTCAGGACATCTTTCTTTGGTAACTCGGCAAAGTACCACCGCCACTCGATGTTACTCTCGGTTTTGGCTGGTTCCGGTGGTGGGGCAGGCTCTGATTCCCGTCTGTCAACTGTGCCATCAGCATGGGTAATAACAATCGAAACGCTGTCGCTTATGGTGACGTGCTCTTTAATGGTAACATTGACCTGCGCTCGGGGCCGAACAGGCTGCGTGTGAATTGTCATCACTCTCTTCTCACTCAGAAGATTCATGGCCTCGTCGCTTCGCATTTTTCCTTGTTTTTCTGCCCACCATTGTTTAAAGCCAGAAATTTTATCATATTCCTTTTGCATAATAAGAGTCACACTTCGAGACGCCGAAAGGAAAGCGCTAAGGTTATATTTGAAAGTATCCCTTTCATCTTGAGTGAGTGTCATTCGCTCCAAGAAATATTCTGATTCCTGCAATTTTTCCCTCGTATCACTCATGGTACCTCGCTCTATTAATAACAATCCGCCCAATTGTTACCTAGTTTGACCTGCCCCCCGAAAATAGGTCCACCTTTAATGCGAGACTCCTGTAGAATAAATACAGGAGGTAATCGTGAAAACAAGAAGGTATTCGGAGGCGCAGGTATTCCGGATTCTCAAAGAAGTTGAATCAGGGATGCCGGTGGTAAACGCGGCCCGGGAGCACGGGGTTTCCCCAGCTACCATTCATCGCTGGAAGAGCAAGTATAGCGGGATGACTCTATCTGAGCTTAAACGCTTGAAGGCGCTGGAGGAAGAAAATGCCAGGCTGAAGCGGATAGTAGCCCAGCAGGCACTAGACAACGAGTTACTCAAGGAAATCAATTCAAAAAAATGGTAAGCCCTCTTACTAGAAGGTCAGCAGTGAAGTATCTGGTAAAACAAAGCAGGAGCTCCCAGCGGCGAGCATGTGTAGTTGTGGGGCTATCCAGATCCCTGGTGAGATATATTGTCAGGCGGCGTAAGGATGAAGCCAAGCTAATCAAGAAGATACATGAGCTGGCAATTCGTCACAGCCGGTATGGCTACCGTAGGATTACGGCGCTGTTGCGGCGAGAGGGCTTTAGAGTGAATAAGAAGCGGGTCCATCGTATCTGGAAGTCGGAAGGACTGGGATTACCACGGAGAAGGCCGAAGAGACGTAGAATAGGACCGACAGGAGAAATAGTGAATAAAGCAGAGTACCCCAATCATGTCTGGAGCTATGATTTTGTTGAAGATAGAACCGAGCGCGGTGGGAAGCTACGGATTCTGGTCATCATCGACGAGTACACCCGGGAATGCCTAGCTATCAGGGTTAAGCCTTCAATACCAGCCTCAGCAGTCATTGAAGTACTGGAGTGGCTATTCTTAATCAGGGGAGTGCCAAAGTATATCCGTAGTGATAATGGGCCTGAGTTTATCTCCAAGGCTGTTTGCCAGTGGCTAGAGGCATCCGGTTGTTCAACCCTGTTCATCAATCCTGGCAGCCCATGGGAGAACGGCTACATAGAGAGCTTTAATGATAAACTGAGGGATGAATGCCTGAACCGTGAGGTCTTCCGGAACGGGAAGGAGGCACAGACTATTGTGGAAGCCTTTAGGCAGGAGTACAATAACTACCGGCCGCATAGCTCACTAGGCTACCTGACCCCGGCAGAGTTTGCCAGACGATACTATGGAAACATCCAGGCAGAAGCTATGCAACTAACCGAAAAGGCGGGAAGTCTCTCATTGTAGGTGGTACTAATAATGGGGGCACCCCAAGTTTTATCAGCACTGGCAAACTTAAGGATTCCCATTTGCACGCAAGCTCACCATCCATAAGTTTTGGAAATTCTTATTGCCCGGTATGTGCTTATTAACGTCCTGAGCTTTGGCACTAACGAAAGGCATTTAATAATCCTGACTACGCGAGGAGCTTCTACCTTCCCGTGGGGAGGCTCGGTTAGCAGCCTTAGGAGATTTACCACGTCGTTATCTGCCAATGCTAACAGCGCATGTCTTGCCTTGGAAAGAATAGGATCAGCCATCGGATGTCTTTTGACTTCCCTTTCATAATTTTCTAGGTTGCTAATGTTCCTTACGAGCATCTGAGCAGCATAGATAATCGGTGTCAGCCCGGCCTCTGAGAAAGGGTTTACCATGGACGCGGAATCCCCAATCAAAGCAATGTTATGCTGAACTAGTTTTTGAATTCCGGAGGCAGGAACAATTCCAGCTTCTCTTTTTATTATGTTGTAGCTGTCTAGCTCTTTATGCCTTAAGAATGCATCCAAATGGTTAAAGTCACCTTCAACACCAACATTGATGACTCCATCTTTTGGGAATATCCAAGAGTAGCCAGGGGAAAATCTCCTATCAATATGAAACTCCAGATAGTCCATATCCGACGCGTCATAAGCGAGTTTGTACTGGGAGGCAACGACAAATTGGTGCTTTACTCCTAGGTGCTTTGCTATACGAGAATTGGGTCCATCAGCTCCTATAAGGATGTCATAATCTATCCTCTCTCCATTTTTCAGTTGAATGCTATTCTCATCAACCACTACCACCTCAGAATTTAACCTAATCTGCCCTCCTCTTGCTTCAATTTCTTGAGCCATGCCTTTTAGCCAATTTGTTCGATCCAAGGTAACACCACTTTTATTCATATGGCTACAAGTGCCATCCGGATAGATTAATTTTACCCCCCTCACCTTCTTACAAATGTACGGATTTGAATCAAATGGAATCTTGCTTAGGGATTGTAGACTGCAAGCTTCCCCGCATGCTGTTGACCTAATTTCCGACTGTTTCTCTAAGACTACAGGGCTTATCCCCTCTTGTATCAGGTTCAAAGCCGAGATCAGTCCTGCCGGACCAGCTCCAACTATAACTACCCTCATTTCGTTCTTCTCCGACCTTAGTTAGGCCGATTTTGCATCTGCCAGATTTGGAAAGGTATACACTGCTCGCAGAACAGAACTCCAGGATTTCCATTTTACTGTGATAATTTGATGATGGCAAGAGAGAAGGCAGACAGTCCATCTGACTGAACATTACGCTAGAAAGTGCAGTAAGGAGACAAATCCCGGCTCGCTTCGTGCCACTAAATAATTTCTATTGAGCGGTATTCTTAGTCATAATCTTCAGTATGGAGAGGATAGCAAGTGCGGTTCTCTGTACCTTTAGAGACTTTTGTGATAATACGGTGGCCACATAGGGATCCAATCGTTCACTATTGTATGGTGGACGACTCTCAGCTACGCTGTGGCGATGGGGGGATAGGTAGCCAGCCAGAGCAAATAGCTCGTCCTCCTCAAAGTGTAAAGGCTTGGCGATTTTCCGCAGAACATAAGCCGATGGGAAACGTTTCCCCTTCTCTATGCGACCAAGGTAGGATGAAGATACACCCGAAGCCCGGGCCAGTCCCTGTAGCGTCAGCGGCACCACCACCCGCCGTTGCCTGAGTATTTTGCCCAGGTCATCATTCAATTTCTATGTCCGTGAGAAAGCTATCCACATCCTTACGGCGGAACCTCCTATCGCCTCGGTGGGCAATACGGTACGATTTCAGTATTCCCTTCTTGTTCCAGCGCCTCACTGTGTTAGGATGTAGCCCAAGGAGCTGAGCTACATCGCTTGTCGTCAGCATAACCCTGGACTGCAACTCAGGCTTTTTTAGTGGAGGATTCCCTTTAGTAATTTGCCTCGCCCGCTCACGACTCAAGCCTAATCTGCGCCCGATTTCGGCATAAGTTAGACCGCTCTTTCGCAACCTTAATACTTCATCGCGTCTTGTTATTATATTGGTCACACTCTGCATGATTCAGCTAATATGCCCTTCTTCTTCTAACTACGAAGAAGATGATCAATCCCGCTACCACCACCACCGCGGCTATAATTCCGCCAATAAGGGGCCAGTTGAGTGGGGCTGGTACCTCCCCCTCGGGTGGTTTTGTCGGCGGTACTGTCGCCTTTTCCTTTACCGTAAACGAGCCAGCAACTCCGTCAACAGCTACCGAGTAGGTGTCGGCCACGTCCTTCTTTATCGCGGTAAAGGTTACCCTTTCGCTGGCGCCGGCTTCAAGCATTACTTCCTTGGTTTCTTCCACCACGCCATTTATCTCGAGGGTCACTTCGTAGTCACCAGCGCAGCTGCCATTGTTGTTAGCCGAAACACTGATGGTTACCTCTTCCCCAATTTGAACCTCACTTGGAGATATCTGGATGCAGCAGCTACTGAAGGTAGTTTCCCCCTTTGTGGAGAAGGTATACACATCAGATACCGCCAGGTTACCCGCCGCGTCTTCTGACATGGTCTTATAGTGGTAGGTGGTACATGGGGTCAAGCCGGTAAGCTGAACATTGTGCTCGGTGACCAAAGTCTCATCAAGAGTAGATAGCATGCTGGGACTGCCCCAGTATTCCACCTGGCTGTCACTCTTCTCATTGGTCACCCAGCAGATATCGGCAGTGGTCTCGGTGACACCCACAGGAGCACAAAGCGAGACGTTCGAAATCCGGGGAGGGGTAGTATCGCGTCCCCCACCCCCACCTCCCCCACCGCCACCACCGCCTGGGGCAGCTTCCGCTGATAAGTTAACCTCTGTAACTTCACCGCTCAGCCACTCAACAATTGGTGGGTCAGTCTCAGCCTCGACACCATCTACATAGAAGGTCAAGATAGTCCCCTCTTCGATAGGCCCTTTCGCCAAGAGTTTGGGGTCAAAAGCATCAAGGCCACCATATATACCTTCCTCGGTCACTGTGATTGGATTGCCCTCGACGCTGGTTTCCACATCTTCACCTCTAACCTCTACCGTAGTCCCGACGGGCGCCGGGTCGTCATTTATCTCCACTGCTCCGTAGAAGGCATGAGGTAAAGGAGGCGCTTGTGCCAAAACTGGGGTGGCAAAAAGGCTAGCCAATAAACACAAGCCAGCTACTAAAGGCACCATTCTTTTCATATTAAATTCACCTCTTAGGCGAGGGGGCTTAAGCCCCCTCGCCTAGATTTTGCCATCTTGCCCTATTGTATTGGAGTGGTGCTGAAGCCATGCAAGGTGCCAGCATTTATCATAACCACCCAGTAACCCTTATAAGGAAGTAGGTCATGTACTTCGCCACCAAGGGCATAAGCCCAGCCTGGCTGGTTATGTTCAGGGCTAATCACCATAACATAGCCGGTAAGACCACCCGGGATTTCGGCAATGCTGATTAGAGCCTGGTCTAGCGGCGTGGTGGGGAAAACACCGTCTTCTAACTCTGGAGCAGGACCAATCAGGTTAAGCCCCTCCACAAGGTCTCGGGTTGGCGGCCATGTAAGTTCCCCGGAGGGGATGAACTCGGCTATCGCTGAAGCGTCCGGTTTAACCTTTACGTAGATAGCCTCCAAGGGCAAAAGCTCATAATCAGCAAGGATCTGATCCCAGTCCTCAGCTACGGCATCCCATCTATAGAGGATCAGTATGTTATTTACGGACTCAGCATCGAAAATTTGCTCCAGAGTATCGCTATCAGCATCCAGTGTTATCGGCGTGGATACCAGGTTCCAGTCAAAAAATAGGGGGGTGGTAAAGCCGACTCTCTCAGTGAAGGTAGCAGTAACCGTCTTATCCTTATCAAGTGTCAGCGTTGTTGACGGTGAGGCGGGGTCGGCAATCTCAGCTATGTCATCCGTACTCCAGCCAGCAAACCGCCAGCCGGGGTCTGCTGTAGCGGTGATAGTCATATCTCCCTCGGGGTAAGTACCAGATTCAGGGGTGACCGTCCCTCCTCCTTCTACATTCATAGTCAGGACATATGAAACCTTCAGCACACTAAAGGTAGCAGTAACCGTCTTATCCTTGTCCAGTGTCAGCGTTGTTGACGGTGAGCTGGGGCTGGCAATCTCAGCCATATCATCAGTAGACCAGCTGTCAAACTCCCAGCCGGGGTCTGCTGCGGCGGTGATAGGCATATCTCCCTCAGGATAACTACCGTCTTCAGGAGTTACTGTCCCGCTACCTACCACTTCCATGTCCAGGGTATAATAGGTAACCCCCTCCTCAACGAAATTGGCGGTGACCGTCTTATCCTTGTCCAGTGTCAGCGTTGTTGACGGTGAGCTGGGGCTGGCAATCTCAGCCATATCATCAGTAGACCAGCTGTCAAACTCCCAGCCGGGGTCTGCTGCGGCGGTGATAGGCATAT
>Ga0307433_1000761_pt1 | contig 21655 bp, 13 predicted proteins | sample SalMarWE160210MG_FD_202166 | JGI IMG/M metagenome (GOLD analysis project Ga0307433, IMG submission 202166) | Salt marsh sediment microbial communities from the Plum Island Ecosystem LTER, Massachusetts, United States - WE1603-210 | ecosystem: Environmental > Aquatic > Marine > Intertidal zone >... | reverse complement strand
AAAAACTGTTGTGAAAAAGAGGTTTTTAATCAAAAAATTAATTATTATTAATAGTTTTATTGTTTCAATTGCTTTTACAGCTATTCCTTCAGTTATCTCCTTAGAAATGATTAAATTAGGGTACCTTGTTGATATTGTGTCTACATTTAATTTTTCTATCTACATTCTTTACATAATATTGGGATGCATTTACATTTTTTCCAGGAGTCTCAATCTAAAGGAAAATAGCAAAACTGCAATTCTAAAATCTCAGGTTTTTATAGAAATCATAATTGCATTTACGACAGTTTTTTATTATCTGAATGTGCTCCTTAAAGATACATTATATGGCTTTATATTACCAATTTTAGCTACATCGGCCTTTTTATATATCCCCTTATTATTTTCTTACAAAAAGAACTATTTCCTAAACCTATCGATCCGAAGAATTATCATAGTTAATACTTTTATTTTTTGGATTTGCATTATTTCCACACCTTCTTTCATAGCACTTGAATTAGCGATTTTAGGGTTCAATGTTGATTCAAATGTGATTATCTTAGTGAGTATAATACTATGGTTCATTTTTTTAAAATTCCTTGACATTATCACACAGTTTTTAAAGATTAAAGAGAAGGGTATTGAATTCATAAAAATTTGTCAAATTTTTAGCTGGATTGCAATTTGCATTTTGGTTAGTAGGCAGGTTTTTCTATTCTTATTTGATATTTTTAGTGGTGATCTTCTTTGGGGAGTAAACATTTCTATTTCACTTATATCATTTTTACTGCTAAATATCCTTAATTTATCGTTATTGGAAAGTTTAAAACAGATTACTTTTGAAAATAGAGAGAGCAAATATGATTATTATAAAATTTATAAAATTTATGAATATAATAAAAATCTCATTTATTTTGGATTGATTTTTGCGATATCTCTGCTAATAAGTTTATTAACTCAACAGATTGGGTTATTATCGCTTATTTTTATAGATGAGACGATTCTTATCCCCTTACTGGTTCAAATAGGTATATTTATGCTAATTTCTTTACTATTATTGCGCATCACTTCATCCTTTTTTGAAATAGAGTTTGTTAAAACCAAATTAATCTTAGAAGCAATATGTTGGTTTGTTTTAAAGATAATAATATGCCTGATTTTAATATTCATTCCTTTTAATATATCCTTCTTTAATCGATTTTTATTAGTCGTATTAGTGTTTTCAGTCTTAAGTCCGATAAGTTTGTATTTCTTAAGTGAACTCTTTGTCATTTTAGACTCATCAATAAGAAGAATGAAAAAAATCATAATAATAATCTTCCTTATATCTGCTCTAATATTTTTCTCAGAACTGTATTGGTTAATATATTTTGATCTCCATCTTTTTGCTATTGATCAAACTCTTTTAATTTTAAATTATGCTTGTATAGTTTACCTATTTTTAAATTTCGTAATTACTTATTATCACAATATTTTTGAGGGAGAAGAAAGCTTAAAGATTTACAAGATATTCGGACTAGATATCTTGCTCTCCACCTCATTGCTATTGATTAATTCTAGCTTCTTTATCTTTTTCTTACTTCTCCTCTATTCTATTATTTTATATAATAGAAACCGAAATATTGTATTTCGCATAATGATATACTTGGTTCTTTCAATTTTTTGTTTAATTGAAGTATTGATTAATTTTAATTATTTTAATTTTTTGAAAGCGTATATCCTCAATGATATTGGTTTCTTTATATTAATTGCACTAATCTCAATTATATCAGTTTTATTATTTTCAGTTATCATTAATGCTAAACGAGAGAATTTTATCGAGAATCATTTGCTTTATATTTTATTCTCATTATTGTCTTATTTTACACTTCTAACTTTCACTTTATTACCCCAAATATACAGTCTCTCGATTTTAATTTTAGTTTATTTGTTATTTATTGGAGTATCCCTATATCGACGGGAAAGTGAAAATTATAAGTGGTATATTGGTCCATGCATTCTTATTTTTATATTTGATTTTATTTTCTTTTCCTCAGACGTTTTTCTTTTCACTGGAACATTATTTTACAAGTACAAAGCAATACTAGGAATATCTCTAACATTAAGTATCACAGGATTGCTATTCATATTAATATATAATAGCGCATCCAAGAATTTGAGAAAATATTCGTTTATTGTAGTTTTAGGAATGATTTTAGGAACATTGCCTACATTTATATATTTTCTGTTGATTTCTCTATTCGCACTCCCTATTTTAGATCCTATAGCATTAATTGTTGCCATAAATGTCTTCATATTTCTTTTTTATCTCTCAATTGGGATTTATCAAGGGAAAATCTCATGGCAAATTTGGAGAACTGGTTGGTGGCTGTGGATTATCTGTCCAATTGCTAATTTTTATATCATCTATGAAAGTTTCGCAGGTGTAGATCTTTTTACGAAATCATTATCCTTTTTCGGTCTCTTCACCATTAATGGCTCATTTATCCTTTCCATCATGATCTGTATAGTGATTTCACTTCCATTTTGGTATTCCTGGATTAAAAAACATTTTTCTGAAACTTTGTTGATAGTGTGGGGGTTAAGTTTATTTGCTTTGTATTGGCTAAGTCAAAATATATTTGCCGATAACATATTCTTCACAAATTTTCTCTTTATCCTTTTTGCAATCTTTTTATTAATACCCATATTTTTTTGGATGAAAGTATGGAAATTATTATCACTCCTTTGGACAATCTTCTCAATAACTATGGTCGTATTTTTATTTATCCTTTTTAGTGAGTTAGGTTTTATCTTTGAGATAAATTTTTCTCTTAATATTATGATAGGTGGAACTTTTTTCATCATAGCATCGTTTTTTCCTACATTTCAAGCTCAGAAGAGTGTTATTCTAATATTATCTTACTCAATGGTTATAATTGGAATATTCTTGACGGTGTATAATATTAATTACTTGCTATTTTTAAATTTTCCAATCTCATTAGCTATTTCTTTAATAATTATTGGAATGAGTCTTTTTAGTTCCAAGCTGTTCAAATTAAACCAATCAATATTTAATTTTCTTATCTCAATTGTTCTAATCTTTGGGTTCTCATTACTCAGCTATATAACATTTAGTCTAATACCTAACTTTGAGCTATTTTCTGTATTTTTGACAATAACCGTTGCGGGGATCTCGTTTTTTGCCTTTAACCATTATAAAATGTTATTAGGAATTAAGAAAATAATCCCTATCTCTATACTTTCTATTGGATTATCTTTAACGTTATCTAATTTAGTTCTAATACTCTTTTCGGATGCATTCTTTTTATCAGGTTCAGTTTTTATTGCGATTAATTTAATCTTCCTTTATTATTTATTGTATGAAAAAAGATTCATTATGTTGTATTTATTTCCTCTGCCATTTACAATCTTTTTTCTTGAATTTATAAGACTTATTGAAATTTTTCAACCTTTAGCTATTTTTATACTAATTGGTTTGATGTTATACACTACTTTCTTTCAACTTATCTTAAACATACTAAATCCAAATAACCAAAAAGTTAAAGAAGAAGATTTAAAAGGCTTAAAGAAGTTTTTCAAAAATCAGAATCAAGTAAAAGTATTAAATTTTCTCTCATTAGTTTTAAATAGCACATATTTCTCACTTTTTATAGCATTTATAAGCCAATTATCTATTTTGTATAAGATAATAGAATTCTTCATTATATGGTCTATTTTGATCTTAATAAGTTTTAAATATTATAAAAAGTGGGGGTTAGACAAGGAATTTGTTGTCATATCTTCAAAAATTTTGAAATTCGGCTCTCTAATTGCTTTATTCTTATATTTCGAAATCTCTATCTTAATGCTTGGATTGTTAATGGAATTTTTCTTATTGGATATTCAAACAAGTGTGATAATTTCCTTGACATTTTATTTCCTTCTAAATACATTGGATATTTATGTTATTAAAAAAGGTTATAAAAATGTAATGCACATTCTAAATATTATCGTCTATACCTTTCTTTCGATTTATACATATATATTCTTAAATCAATTTACAATAATTAATAGTGATTTAGCTCTCCTCTTTATAATAATACTATTATTGATGCAATTCTATACTAACTATGCCACATTTAACTTTTTAAAAGGATTCAATAAATATGATAACACTAAACTAGATAACCTTAAAGGGTATATCAAAAATATTATATTAAATTTAATCTATATTACGATAAGTCTTTATAGTGCAACATTAATAGTTAGTTTTTTCCAAGTGAGCTTTCTGGGTATTTATGCTATTTCTTTATTCTCGTTATACATCATGATATTCTCCCTTTTAATGTATTTCTTTAACTATATCATCAAGAGCAAATTTAAACCTATTTTAACCTCTTCACTTTTTATTGTATTTCAACTTTCATTAGGATTATTCTGGGTATCTTTTTCTATTTATCTGAATTTATTAAATTTATTCAATATATCATTGATACTCATAGCTGAGACAACACTATCTTTTTATTCTACTAAATTATTAGGAATGTTATTTAAAGAAAAAATTAGGGAAAATATAGTAGCTCAAATTTATTCGATCATAACGATTATTATATATTTTGAGTTATCTTTCCTTGTTTATAGCATTTCAAATTTAATCTTAGGAATCTATGAAAGCTTATTAGCCTCACAAATATCAATATTTTTAATTTCTTTTCTTGAAATAGACATTTTAAAGCGAATGAAAGTGAAATATATGCTTATTATCCAATTATTAAGCTATTTGGCCATTTCTTTACTCATCTTAGTTATTTTTAGTCAGATATATATTTTAAAAATCAATTTTGTTTTTCTGTCTATTGTTCTACTCACTTTAATGCAATTCTATACAAATTATTTGTATTTCAAGATTAGAAAGTTATCACATCCCGAGAAAGAGAATATATTTATCAAGTGGAAAAAATATAGACAGAATATCCTTGGAATATGTTTCTATATATTTTTAATCGTATACATATCCCAGAACTTATTAAGCTTAAATCTAGAATTGCAGTTATTTTTGTTTATCATAAGTCTAATCACTCATTTACTCATAATTGGAGATAATTTCATATTCAAATTTATAGGAAAATATACTAATATAATTGTATTGATTACGTGGGCTCTAATTTTTGGTTTTTCATTCCTATACTTTCTTTCTTGGATTCCTCCTTTTTCTATTAGAGTAATTCCAGTAATTATTTTGTTGTTATTATTAGAAATCTTATATTTATACAAGACCATTGAGTACTCCACAACGCTCAAATTTGATATTAGTAAGATTAAAAAAGTATTAATTTACCTATTTTATTTCAATTTTACTAGTTGGCCTCTTTACTATGCAACTCTCGAGGTGTTACAAACTTTAAATTTGATTCTTTTTTCTCTTGCAATTTTATTATTAATAGTTTTGATTGATAGGAGTATTGGAGCAATAAATAACACGATTAGGAAAAAATTAATAGATATATGTATTATGAGTATAGGTTTTGTTCTTTCAGTGAATATTTTTCTCTTTTTAGAATTTTATTTAATATCTAATTTCTTAGCAAATCTGTGTGTCGCCTTATTACCATTTATGCTTTTCTTAGGCTACCTATTAAAACCATTTAAGAGAAAGAAAATACTTTCATTTGCCTACTGGACATCATTATTCATATTATTAAGTATAATAACCTATAATTTAACTGCCTCAGGTTTTAGCTGGGGAATCCTCCTCTTTGGCGCAATACTTTATCCATTCATCTTCATGCTAGAAGAACTGAAATTGTTTCTTGAAAACATTGCTACTTTTATAAAGATATCCTACTATAAAGTAAAAAATGCGATGATAACAATGTATTACAGTATTCTAAATTTCTTAATAAGAAATTTCAAATATGTAAAAGTAGTAATTTGTTTTGGGTTTGGAATTAGCATAGGAATACTCTTTTCTGATATAATATTAGGATTATTAAATCCCCTACACTCATTTTTATTAACTTTTGCTGTGTTTGGTATTTTATATGGATTAATTCCAGGTAAAAAAACTGAAGATCTAGATGAGATTTTTGAGCAAAAAATGAAAAGGTTCATAATAATTTGGATAAGCACCTCTTTATTCATTTATATATTGATATTACCCTATATTGAATCATTTATTTATTCATTAATTCTTATGACGTCATCAATATTGGGATTAGGGGCGATTTTATTGATATTTATATATAGAAAAGAAAAGAAGAAAAAAATATCAATTAAGTGGCGTTTTTATACTACAATTGTTTCGATTTCATTAGTGATTTTTTGGGTTATATTAATTCTTATTTGGTATTTCACCGAAGTTCGAATTTAGAGTATTGAAATTAACTCACATTCAAAAAATTAATGGATTACAAAATGCAAGAAATTAACAATAAGAAGTATAAACTTAGTTAAAATTTGAAAAGTTTTTACTTTTCCATTTATTAAGATATTCCTTAAATTCAATCTCATCAAGTCCAATTGAATTCATTTTCCTTGTAGTTTTGTGATTTGACGAGGTTTTTTTGAATCCTAAGGACCAATCATAATACGAGTTTGCTTTTGAGGACATAATAATAAAATACAAACAAGTAAAAATAAACACCTACAGACTGGAAATTTTCTGATATTCCAAAAGTGGTCTAAATTGTTTTTCCATACTATACAAAAGTGAGAATTCTTAAAATTTATAAGTCTAGAACAAAATTTTTAGTGCATAATAAAAAATTCAAATTGAGTTTTTATGGAACAAGATAAAAAAAGAATTAATGTAAAAGATTGGATAATAACTAGTACAACGATGATTGGCGTGAATCTTACAATTCTTGCGCTTATTTGGCAAGCGGCGCCTCCCCAAGGCATTTATACAGCAACCTTGTTTTTAATGTTATCTTTTATTCTCTTTATTAATAGTGTTTCAGCAAATTCTAAAGCTAACTTTGAGGTAAAGTCTGGTAATGCGACTGAAGAGAAGATTCTAAAGTTTGTATCATTTGCGGAATATTCATTTGGGCTCGGATTTACCTTGATCATAATCGGATTTTCCATTTTGAGCTATGAATATCTATTAGATTTCATAGGAAATGAACTTATTGTACTCATAATACCTTCAGCTTTCCTTATCACAGCATGGATTATGATTTTTATTTATAATTCGATTAATTTTTCAGGAAAACCACTTAAAGGAATAAGGAGTCTAAAGCGTAATTTATGGATGATAATGGAACTGATTTGTTTAATAATTATCATATTAGATTTTTTTAACTTAATAATAATTCCATAATTTTTTTTATATTTGTTTAAGATTAATTCAGTGTTAATTTTTTAATCTAACCTAATATATCAATTTATAAAATAGTAAGAATAGAATAGTTATAAGTATTAAAAATAGAAAGGCCGAGAAGATGCAAATGAAAACCGAAAGGTATTCATTGCATTTGTATAGTAATTCTTTACTTGCGTAAAGGGTTTTCAATGCATTTTCTTCAACCGAAAGTTTGATTCAAGAACCAATCATTCAATTGCTTATCCGAAGATAATGCCTACTCCCCGAGGGAAGTGAGACAAGTGCAAAATTATTGTACTCGAAAGTACATTAACTTGCAATAATACATTGCTTTTACTATACTACTTCTCGAAGTTCATACGGTAAGGTATGAACATTATATGTATTGAAAGTTGCATATTTAAATGAACCTATTAAGGGGTTATTAAATTTTTATGTCGTGAATTTCGGCATCATAGATTTTTAGGTCGGGATCAAACAGCAGTTTTAATATGAATTCTTTTTTATATTCTATTGATATAGCATGATAAATCTTTCTGGATGAGGTTTCGATTATGATTGTTATCTAAGAGATCATCTAATTCAGGAAAATCAAGGGGAAATAGATTCTCAAAAGCTCTTTTCAATATTTCAATATATTTCTTTTTATCATATCGATGTTTTTTCTCATCATAGAGATCTGAAAGGATGACTTTCCTTTCAGGGAATGCCTGATCCGCGTCAGCATCGAGAATGATATAGCGTATCTTTTTCCCTGCGGATGCAACTACTCCTGAGTTCTCCAGTTGTTTTGCTGCGACGGCTTGATATGAATTTACTTTGTATTTGGAAGGTTTACGAGATATTCTTTGACAGATTGTTAAATCTTCTTTCGAAATATTACCCATTTCAATATGATTTACATAATGATATAATCGTGCTTTCGCTTCAGGAATTCTCCTTTTAAATTCCTCAACTGTTTTTGCCCCTTTAAAAACGTCAATAAAAGAGTATTGCGCATCTTTAATGACTTTGGGTATGTCTCTGCGTCGAACTTCTATTCCCCTTACCTTTATTTCATTTTTACTTTTTATACCCCAATAGTGACTCAATGCGGGAACATCAGCCTCTGCTCGAGAAGGTAGAAATACAATAATATCAAATCTTCCATCCCAACTCATTGGAATTCTGGTTTCATCAGTAATCTCTTGAGCAAGTTGTTTAGTTATTATCTCAAACTCTTCTGGAGTTCTATTATTCGTATCTTGAAGCCACATTGAGTCAACGATTCCGTGAATTACTTTACAGCCATATTTTTCAGCAATCTCAGCAGAACGCATAAGGAATTCACGAGCAAAGGCACAAACCGTTTGGTGGGCCTCAATTTTTCCGAAACGAGCATTTTTAAACCCTAAATATCCAAAACTTACCACTAAAACCCATTTTAGCGCGATATCCGTGAACTTATAACGCAACTCTCCCGTCTTTCTTACATGTTCTTTATACTTGAGTCTTTTATTCAATGGCAAACTAATTGATTTCGATATAATACCTTGTCTCTTTGAACAAATATGAAAATCTAATCCAGGTACTTTTATTCCTGTATTGTCATCTTTGCAGCATTGGCAATTAATTGTTTCAGAAGAGATATTGAAGTTAGCCATCAAAGACGGGTACATTGAAGAGAAGTCTAACTCCACAACTTGAGCAAAAATGCCAATCTTTGGTTCAAAAATGTGGCCACCACGATCACTTTTAATAAGATCCATACCTGTATTGAATCCTTCGGGGCTTTTCTTGAAAGGAGGGATCAGATAATCAAGTTTGTAGGCATAATAATACTGTATTGACTGGAGTGCTCCACCAATTGTAATACGAGATAATCTCTGTAGTGAGACACGGGAAATACGTGCAACTTCAATAACTCCCGGAATATTTCCTTCAGTGAAATGAAGGCTCGCATATGAAGTTGTATCCAGATGAAACCGGCCAGAAAAGTAGACTTGTGTTTTCGAACGATGCCTTATTATTCCATAGGACATATAATGATCGGATCTTCCTGAAAGATTGAAAATACACTCTGCTAGGGGGGTTTTATCTCGAGAGAAATAAAGTTCCTTTGTTATACGATTAACTGATGCTCGAGCAGCTAAGTAGGGGAATACAAATTCATCCCCTCTTTGAGTAAGTATTATGTCAGGATCCAGTTTCTCTATAATCCTACTAATTTCTTTTATATTTTCTACCTCATCAGCATTATTTATTAAGAATTTTCTTTTTTTATATCCATCAGCGCGTGGAACGTTATTTTCGTCATTTTCGACAATGCTTATTTCAGCATACGCCATAGGATCGTCATAATAGGATCTAATTCCCCGCTGCTGAACTTTTACATCTAACCAAACTGCTTTTAGGGGAGGAAGGTCATAAAATAGTTTTTCATTATCATCATTAAGGTGTAGAGAGCGTAAGTTCATGCTATCTTGATCGCTTTTTTTGTCCTTTTTTATTTCAACATTGAAGTCGCAGAGAGACATAGGGAATAAATCATTGACATAATAATACATTTGAGCAATAGGAAGATCTGTATTATAAAGAATAAAAAGACCGATTTCATTGACTTCTTGAATTACTTTCTTAAAGAAAGCGGGTTTTATTACAGAAATTCCAAGGAGTTTGGTCTTTTTATGATCTTCCAGTTTCACATATTTTTCACAAATTCTTACAGACTTGACATTATGATTTTGTTCCAGAATATGCTTAAACCGTTTTAAATCATTCCCAACGCTCTTTCTTGGAACAGCAAAAAACTCTGGAGAAAAAGAATGATGAATTCTCACAACTTTTTGCTCACTAACATTCTTTACCCAAAGAATTACCCCTTCACTGAATGTTGAGACATCTAAAAGCCAACCAGCAAAATTTTGTTCTTGCGGCAAATTAACTTTTCTCTTTAATTATTTCTTCTAACTCTTTGATATGATTTTCCAAGAGCTCAATTCTTTTCTCTTGTTCAATAGCAAACGAAATAAAGAGGATTTCTGAAAGCATTGGACGTGCTCCTAAGCTACCAGCATCAGCATGAATACGCGCATAGTTCATCAATTTGTCAAAAATTTTTTGATCCACTGGTCTAAGCGCTCTTTTATAATCTTTCCAGCTTTCAATTTCATGTTCAAGCGCGGGTCTAAACGCAGGTACAGTTCTTCCCATCAAAACACCACAAAACAAAATGACGAATCACATTAAAAAAACAATACATCGCTAATTTTTTGATTTATATTTAAAGCAATAAGATATAAGAATAAATAGAACTTTAACGTTCTAAAAATTATAATATAAAAATTTCCATATTGAAAAATGACATATCGGATAATAGATAGTTTGTGCTATGTCCCTACGGAAGAGGTTTTTATTGATCTCTTAGTTTCTTTGCCGCCTCAGATGTCTCGATATTTAAAAGATGTTTTTGGTCCAAGAGTTGCTCCATTGTTAGGAATAAGTGCTGAAGAGCTTTATAATATGAAATCAACGTTAACTGTGGAAGAATTGAAAGCCGCAATTAAACCTTTTATGCCTAAAATAAGAAAATTAACTATGAGTATAGAGGAGTTCGTTGACCAACTTAATAAGATGGGAGTGGAAAAGGCGGTCATTTTTAATCTTGATGAAGAAACACCTAGTGGAATTGCAGGACTTCCAAATGATTACTATGCGGATATTGTAAAAAACTACCCAGAAAAGTTTATTGGATTTGCGGGAATAGACCCTCTGAAAAAAATGAAAGCCGTGAGAGAGATTAATAGATGTTACGACTTAGGTCTTAGAGGTGTAGCAGTTCGTCCTTTTATGTTTGGAATACCGCCACATGATGCAAAAATGTATCCCATCTACTCGAAGTGTGTAGAACTTGATATACCAATTTGGTTCCATCTCTCAATCAATTATTCAGCAAACTCTATGGAGGTTGAGCGTCCCATTTATTTGGATGTAGTTGCTCAAGATTTTCCAGAATTGAAAGTTATCGCGGGACATGGAGGATGGCCCTGGGTAGATGAATTAGTTGCTGTTGCATGGAAAAATCCTAATATCTACATTGATATCGCTTCTTATCTTCCTAAATACATTGGAATGAAAGGAACTGGCTGGGAACCCCTTATTCATTATGGCAATTCCATATTACAGGATAAAATACTATTTGGATCAACATGGCTATTTATGGGAACAACCATTAAAAAACTTGCTGATGCTGTTATGGCATTACCATTGAAAGAAGAAGTTAAAAAAAAATGGTTGTATCATAATGCGGCAAAACTTTTAGGAATTGAATGAATCAGGAGTTATATCAATTAATATAATAATTTAAATTAAAATGAGTGGGAGATATTGTTTTATGTCAGTCTATTTGAATGATCATGTACCTTGTGGGATTTACTGTAAAAGATGTCCAGGCATGAAGGTTTATAATTGTAAAGGATGCAGAGAGCAAAAAGGGCAAATAAAGGATTTCCCTACGTGCAAAACCTATGAATGCGTTACAACGAAAGGATATAATTTTTGTTTTGAATGCGATGATTTTCCATGCGAAAAGCTGCAACCCATTGTAAATTTTGAAATATTCATGCCACATAATTCCAAAATTTATAACTTACTTATGATCAAAAAGTTAAGCCTAGTAAAATGGAATGAAATCTGTGAGGAACAATCAGATTTATATTATAAAGGACATAAAGTTCGATATGGAGGAGATAACCTTACTTTAGAAAAGAAAGATCCAAATCTCTATAAACATAAAAAGGAAGAGGAAACAAAAGGCTAAAACCAACAGTCCAATGTTAAATTTCTTAACGGAACTTTTCTTTTTGATTCAGCGGGTTTCCATTTTACAAGCTTCTTTTCTTGGAGAAAGGGGTGTTGGATAAGAGTATATTCAATAAAACGATCTTTGTCATTTATTAAGACTAATACATTCCCAAAATGCGAAAGAATTTTTCCGCCTTTTGGTCTAAAGAGCGAATATTCATTTAAAGGAGCAGTTATGATTATTAATGGCTTAGTCTTGGAAAGTATTGCCTTAATTCCGCTTATTGCTCGCAGTAAATCTTCAAATGTCTGCTTTTCATAGCTTTGAAATAAGGTTGTAATCCCTGAAATCAAAACAACCTTTATATGTTCAAGTTTTGAAAGGCGATTTTCGAGAAGCTCAACCATTTGATCCCATGTGAACGCTCGAGCTATAAGAATATTCTCCAATGTTTTTGAAGGCGATAGATTCTGAGTGACTGCAAACTTACTTACATCATATGGATTAAATCGATTATTCCCATCAATAAAGGCTATCTTATTACCACCCCCTCCAAGCCCACCGTTTAAAAAGGACTTTTGCGAAATAACTGCTGTCGTCAGCAAGATGTTTGTAGTAACCTTTTTATCTCCATAAAGCAGATATACTAAATCCTTCTGAAATCCACCCTGTAGTATTTCATCAAGTGTGGAATCTCCGCTTGAGAGGAGTGGGATGCTCTTTCCTTTCTTATAAAACCCGAAACCTGAATGAAACGACATCAACACATATAAGGATCTGTAAAACTAAAATTGGGTTACCCCGACAATTTTCTGAAATTTGACTTTATATTACAGACTTATGGTAGAGGGGAGTTATCAAGAGAATGGTAGTAAATTTAAAAGTACTATTGTTATAGGGAGACTGAGAGAGGATATTGGAAGTAAATATAGAATGAAGGGATTATGAAGTAAGAAGAGTACCGACGAAATTTATCTCTTCAAGATTGAAAGGTTTTAATATGATTTTTAAGAATTTTTGTAAAGTAAGTGTCATCATAATTGTCAATTTTAGGATAAATAATATGCGAAAAAGATCAAATTCTACTTAAAACTTTAAATCTTATTCTATCAATAATAAATAATAACAAATTTAAAAAGAAATTTAATGAAAAAAGGAATAAATAATATGTCAAGTCCATATGTAAGTAGATTCTGGAAAAAAAATTGGGATCCAAATGTCAAAGACATTGATCCGAAAGAATTTGACACTACGTATCCCGAAATGATAAAAGAAACCTTCAAAGAGTATTCTAATAAGATGGCATTAGAATATTTAGGAGTTGAGATTACTTTTAAGGAAGTAGATGAATACTCAAATCAATTTGCCCACATGTTAATTGATCATGGTTTTAAAAAGGGAGATGTAGTTGGTATTAATTTGCCTAATACGCCTCAATATATAATTGCATTGGTTGGAACATTAAAAGCAGGATGTATCGTTTCTGGTGTCTCTCCGTTACTTTCAGCAGTTCAAATACAATATCAAATTAATGATTTAGGATCTGGAGGAAAGCAAGTTGCTTTAATTACTCTTGACGCTATTTTTGCAGGGCACATTGTAAAAATAGCCGAGAAGATGCCACAATTAAAGTTAGTGATTACTACAGGCGTCGCAAGTTTCTTACCTAAAATTAAACAAGTCTTAGGGAAGGCTCTTGGGAAAGTACCTAAAGGAAAAGTAACACCTCTGGAGGGAAAGACGGTAGTTGATCTTCATAAAGATGTATTTGGAAAGTATTCTAAAGATCCTGTAAACGTAGACATAAAGCCAGATGATATTGGTTGGATTCAATATACTGGAGGAACAACAGGACCTCCAAAAGGTGCAATGCTTAGCCACAGGAATTGTATATCAAATATGAAAAGTATCATTGCTTGGCTCCAATGGGAGCAAGGCAAAGGTACTTTATGCAGTGGCTTTCCGTACTTCCATATTGCTGGTTTAACGGTTTGTGAAAGTTCTCTTTCTGCGGGATTCGGGCAATTAGTAATTCCAAATCCAAGAGATACTGATCATATCGTTAAGGTGATGAAAAAATATCATCCAACAAATCTTGTGAATGTTCCATCTTTATATCAAATGCTAATCAAGAATCCAAAATTTAGAGAAATAGATCATTCTCAATTAGGAACTTGTGTATCAGCCGCAGCGCCATTTCCAAAGGAATCTCAAGAAGAATTAGAAGATATTATCGGGGAAGGTAAATTATTGGAGCTTTATGGTATGACGGAATTATCACCCGTAGCAACCATGAACCCTTCATTAGGGAAAAAAATTCTTGGAACTGTTGGATTACCTATACAAAATGTAGAGTTAAAATTGGTGGATCCGGATACCAGAAAAGAAGTTCCACTGGGAGAACCAGGTGAGATCTGTTGTCGCGGACCTTTAGTTATGAAAGGATACTACAATAAGCCAGAGGAAACAAAAAAAGCAATCGATGCAGATGGTTATATGCATAGCGGGGACGTTGGGGTAATGGATGAAAATGGATATGTAAGAATTGTTGACAGAACAAAAGACATGATAATTGTAGGTGGATATAAAGTATTCTCGACTAAAGTAGAAGATACTCTAATGAAACATCCTGCAATTGGAATGATTGCTCTAATTGGAGAGCCTAATCCTGATCGACCAGGTTCGGAAATAGTTAATGCGTATATACAGCTAAATCCCGACTATCCTTATGATGGTAATGAAGATAATTTAAAGAACGAAATCGAAACCTTTGCTAAAGAGCAGTGTGCTCCTTATGAAGTTCCAAAAAAGATTCATATCATGAAGGAAATACCCTTAACCGCAGTAGGAAAGGTTGATAAGAAAGTATTACGTCAAAAATAATTTACTTTAATTATTATTTTTTTTATTTTATTATTTTTAAATATTTGTTCATCTATAACTTAGAAACTATAAAATATTAAAATAAAAGATGGGCAAATTTTGGTTTTTTTTAATTTTTATGTTAATTAATTTTGATTTTTAATAAATCTTTTTAATGAAATCCAACCTAATTAATATTACAAATTTTATTTAATAAAAAGTGACTAAATTATGTCAAATCCGTATGAAACGAGATTTTGGCGCGAAAATTGGGATAAAGGGCTCTCGGATTTAGATCCTAGTGTGTGGGAAACAACTTATGCGAATGCAGTAAGAGATACTTTCTTGTCTTTTCCTGATAAGATTGCTCTAGCATACCAAGGATTAGAAATAAGTTTTGCTGAAGTTGATAATTATTCTAATCAGTTTGCCAACATGTTAATAGAAAACGGTTTTAAGAAAGGTGATGTTGTAGGAATCAATTTAGCCAACATTCCGGAATATGTATATGCCCTTCTTGGAACTTTAAAGGCTGGTTGCATCGTATCTGGTGTAAGTCCTCTAATGTCCGAATTGCAAATGCATTATCAAATAAATGATTTAGGTTCTGGAGGAAAAAATGTTGCGTTAGTGACTTTAGATGCCATTTTCGAACATCGTTTAACTAAAATTGCAGATAAATTACCACAACTTAAAATTGTTGTCGTGACAAGTGTTATTGGATCATTTGATAAAGAATCAAGAGAAAAGATCAAAGCTGTCAAGGAAATTCCTAGTGGTACGGTTACTCCACTTGAGGGGAAGAAAGTGTTAGATTTTCAAGATGATATACTGGCTAAATATTCAACTGCTTTACCTAAAGTTGATATTAATCCTGAGGATATCGCGTTTATTCAATATACGGGTGGAACCACAGGACCACCTAAAGGAGCCATGCTTACACACCGTAATTGCGTTTCTGATCTGTTAATTGTTCAGACTTGGCTTGGATGGGAAAAAGGAAAAGGCATAGCATTATCAGGTTTTCCATTTTTCCATATCGCAGGGACATTCTTCTTGGAAAACTGTATCTATTTAGGTTGGACACAAGTATTAATACCAGACCCCCGAGATGCATTACATATATGCAACGAAATTAAGAAATATCAACCAACTGCTCTTGTAAATGTACCCTCATTATATCAGATCTTAATAAATTTTCGCAAGTTTAAAAGATTAGACCATTCGAAGGTAGAAGTATGCATTTCTGCAGCTTCACCCTTTCCAGTAGAATCTCAAAAGGCACTCGAAGGTATTGTAGGGGAGGGTAAATTATTAGAAGTGTATGGTATGACTGAAACGTCGCCACTCACTACGATGAATCCGATGTGGGGCAAGCGCATGCTTGGTTCGATTGGCTTACCATTATTAAATACAGAACTAAAACTGATGGATCCTGAATCGGGTAATTTGGTACCCTTAGGAGAACCAGGGGAGATCTGCGTGCGAGGGGCTATGGTAATGAAAGGTTATTATAACAAACCTGAAGAGACGGCTAAAGCGATTGATGCAGATGGCTTTATGCACACTGGTGATATTGGGGTAATGGATGAGGAGGGCTATTTAAAAATAGTTGATAGGACCAAAGATATGATAATTGTGGGAGGGTTTAAGGTATTTTCAGCGAAAGTTGAAGATACCCTAGTTAAGCACCCCGCTGTCGGTATAGTAGCTTTAATTGGCGTTCCGAATCCCGATAGACCTGGTTCTGAAATTGTTAAAGCATATATCCAATTGAATCCGGATTATGAATATGATGGCAATGAGGCAACTTTAAGAGAAGATATAATAGCTTTTGCGAAGGAGAATTGCGCGCCTTATGAAGTACCAAAAATAATAGAAATTTCGAAAGAGTTACCTCTTACGACTGTAGGGAAGATAGATAAGAAGATTCTTCGAAATTAAAAATATTTTAATAACTCTCTTTTTTTTGTTAAAAAATGTTAAGATTTAACCCTATATATAAATGGAGTATAACCTAATTCCCGAATAAATGCTAATTTTTAAAATCTGTAAACCAATATAAGATAAATAAGGAGTAAAACAGAATGAAGAAGGAAACAACGTTAAAATGTGGGTTTTGTAATAAAGAATTAGAGAAAGAGAATATCATTAGTGTTAAATGGGGAGTCCATACGTTACTCAAATGTACCTATTGTAATGCTATCCTAGGAGTAGCATATTAGGAGGGCCTTTTAGAATTTTAATTTTTAATTATTATTATAAATCGTATGGAAACCAGGACACACTTTCCAATTAGCGTTATATTCACAATTTTTACATGTTTTTAGAAAATTATAGGCATGGTATCCATTCAAAATTACGATGAGTATCCCGAATATTAATATAAAATTAAGGAGATTAACAAAAATATTAGAAGAAAACGTCCATATCCACCAAAATAGAAAAACTGAGCCTATTCCGATGAAAAATTTCTGTATTATTTTGACAGCTTTTATCTTTGTCAGATTTAGCGGACTAAGTATAAAAAAAGAAAAAAAAATTATCCCAAATAATAAAAGAGTTGTTGAATTAAATAGAAGATAAATTTTAAATACGTGAAATAATACAATACCAATTATTGCAGTTGGATATCCAATATAACATCCAATACAAAATCTCAAGGTCCCTATTTTTATAGTGTGATTCTTATATTCATCACATTCTGGGTGGTGACTTAATAAAATGCGTTTATATTTACGGAAATTAGATTTTAATGAGTTCTTTTTTTGATTTTGCATAAGACTTGACCATTAAATTTACCATTCAACTCTTTTATTCATATCACTTAGTCTTTCATAACGTTTATTACGGTCTCAACAATTAAAGGAAACACGTCACCTATTTTATCATGGATTACCACTTCTGCGTACTTGTCAATATGTGTTTCTTGGATGTTGATTATGACTAATTTCGCTCCAACCGCTAATGCCTTATCTGGATATGACGCTACGGGATAAACTAGTAAAGAGCTTCCAAGAATAATTAGCAAATCGCAGTCATTAATCATTTGATCTGCTTTGATCAAGGTCTCTGAGAGTAAAGGTTCTCCAAAAAAGATTGCATTTGGCTTCAATAACCCATGGCATACTTCACATGATGGAGAATAATTGCCTTGCAAAACTTGATTTATCATTGAGGTTATGGGGTAAACTTTATGGCATCTCAAGCATTTCGATTCGTTAGCAGTTCCATGTAATTCAACTATATTCTTTGAATGAGCTTTTTGGTGAATTCCATCAATATTTTGAGTGAGAATACCTTTTACTTTCCCCAGTTTCTGTAATTTTGTTATTGCTTTATGTCCCTTATTCGGTTTTGCACGAAATATATTCATACCCATTTCAAGCATAAATTTTAGGTTTTTAGAAGTATTTGCAATATAGGAATTCACGCTTCCGAATTCATAAGGGTCAACTTTTTCCCACAAACCGGTACCGGGTGATCTAAAATCAGCAATCCCTGATTCGGTACTCATACCGGCCCCAGTTAATATCACTATAGCCTGTGATTTAAGTATTAATTCAGCAACTTTTTGGATTTTTTCATCTAACTCATTCATAATTCGCAATTCTCTAAAATTATTATAGACTTGCTTAAAAAATAGAAAAAATATTTAATACTATTATTTTTATTTAGTGATTATAGTATAATAATATAATTCACTAAATTAATTCTTTAAATTCATAACACCATGCAAGCATTAAAGTCCTATATCTATAAGATCTGCGTCGTGGGCAACGGAGGTGTTGGGAAGACTTCTATGGTATTGAGGTATTGCGAAAATTCCTTTAAAGATAATTATATAATGACAATTGGGTCAAATTTCTCAACCAAGACAGTATACCTTCAGGATTACCCCCAGTTCCAGGTAAAACTTCAGATTTGGGACCTTGCGGGCCAAAAACATTTCAGTTTTGTACGACCTCCATTTTATAGGGGGGCTACGGGAATAATTTACGTATTTGATTTGACAAGAAGATCTTCTTTTGCAGATCTAAATGAATGGAAAAGCGAGGTTGAAAAAGTAGTTGGACAGAAGACCAGTCTCTTAGTGGGAAATAAAATCGATTTAGCAAGGATAGGGAAAAGAGAAGTGGCAAATCAAGATGGAGAGGCGTTTAAAAATGAACTTAATGCTAAGAAGTATTTCGAAACCAGTGCTAAAGAAGGAGATTCTGTAGAAGAGGTGTTTAAGCTACTCACTTTAGAAATTTTGAGACGTTCTGGAAAAATTTAGGAATTAATTTGTTATAAACATTAAATTCTTATTTATTAATTAATTGTTAAATATTAATTATTTTAGAACTAAAAATGGATTATAGTAATTTTAGGAGTTTGAGAATTAAATTATGATTGGTGGCGGACAAGTTAAATATGATAGAGCCCTTACTGTATTCTCTCCCGAGGGTCGCTTATTCCAAGTAGAGTATGCTTTAGAAGCTGTTCGGCGAGGAACCTTAGCAGTTGCAGTAAAATCTAAAGATAGTGTAGCTCTTGCGGCGCAAATTAAAATTCCATCAAAATTAATGGATGCTGACGAAATTGATAAATTATTTCAAGTAGATGAGCATATTGGCGTAGCAATTTCTGGGTTACATGCCGATTCCCGAATGCTTATTAATTATGCGCGTGTGCAAGCTCAATCTTTCAGATTAACCTACGATGAGCCAGTTCGACTTAATATGTTGGTTAAGTCTATCGCCGATATTAAACAACAATACACACAATTTGGCGGAATAAGACCTTTTGGTTGTGCTCTATTCTTTATTGCTATTGATCCTGCAGGAACACAGATTTATACTACATCACCAAGTGGAATATATCGTTCCTTTAAAAGCTATGCGTTAGGAAGTGGAGAGGCGAAAGCAAGAGAATATCTTAAAGAACATTACAAACCAGGATTGAGTTTTGCCGAAGTAGTAAATTTAACTCTTAACGCATTAAAAGAATCTATTGATGAAGAAGCAACAAAGGAAAATATTCGCTTAGCATACATTAAATCTGAAGATAAAATGTTTCATATGTGCAATAAAGAAGAAATAGAACAATATTTAGCCAATTTAAATAAATAATTGTACTACTTATAGAATTTTCCTTTTTAAATTAGCCTTTTCTTCTAATACTTAAGATAAAAGAAAAATTAAAAAAAAATTAAGTTAGAACTGTTAAGATACTTATACTTGATGTATATAAGACAAAACCATCGACGATTAAAGTCCATCTAAATCTTACAATTATATCTCCAACAGAAGACTCCAGTAACCCGTTTAATCCGATAATTTCCCCTGAATTTAAATCAATACTATCAATTAGTGTAAAGTTAACAGCGTAGTATTGGATTGAACCTTGCATAAATGTATAAGAGAAATTTGAGGTCGTATAAGCTGGTGGGACTTGGATGGAGAAATCAACGCCTGGAACTGCTGTATAAAGTGTTAAGTTGACTTGGACGTTTTGTATTGGTGGTGCGGAAAAGTTGGTGTTAAAGTTTTCTAAAAATATTCGAAAAGTTGCTGGATGAGACGGATAAGTCATTGAATCATCTAATTCGAAGTCGAATGAAATTGGTAACAGTATAATATTAACTGTTATATTGTTTGAATTCCTCGTACCATATTTATTTTTTGCGATAACATAGAAATTATAAGTACCATCCGTCAAGTCAGTAATTTGGAAATTTCTTTGAGATACAGATAAATCCTCAGCAATTAATGTATTATTTTGATATACAGAATACGTATCTGCAAAATTAGATGCGGACCAATTTAAAATGAAGTTGCCATCAATATCAGGGTTTCCAGCATTAGAGAACAGTGAAAAAGTGCCTGGAGGAAAATTCTCTAAATCATAATATGCATCGTATGCATCAACGCCATACCCTACTTCCCTAGTAAAAGCTTCGACAAATCCGGCTAATTGTAATTCTTGTAGACCTTCCACATTACTATACGTAGGAATATAATAGTAAATTGAGCCCCCGAGAGGATAAATTAAGGTATTTCCATTCCGTCTATCAATTACCGTAAAAAGTCGCTGACTAGCTTCAGATGTATATGTATCTCTTGCTGTTTTAGGTCCAATAAGTTTATCTTGTGAAGTTCGTGTGCTATAAAATATAGCTTCTCCAAAGTGACTCCCATGTCTTACAAAATACATCCCAGCTAAAGTTCTTGCTTCTAATCCTTGATATTCAACTAAATCTAATCCAACATATTCAATACCTTCTCCTAAATCTGTTTCAATATAGAATAAATCTCCATCTTCGGGTCTTTCTTGAAAATCATCAGCTCTTCTCCACGTTGTAGGATTATCTACGTGATAAATATAATTTGCTTCAAGCTGTGTTTCGAATAAATCTTCGGGATATCTTAGTTGCTGCCTAAGCCAAGAGGGAGTGTCTTGCCAATCATACTTTTGTAGATACACTTGCCAAAGTAAATATGTAGGATCACTTAAAGTAGCAAGATTAGGGTTTTTGTAAAATTCCATTTCGCCAGTCAGCACATCAATTAGAGATATTCCAAGAAAGCGTAAAATAGGAAATCTCGCGTATGATCCAATCCTAAGTGAAGTATATATTGACACGGCATAATACATTTTCCCATTAAGACTATCAAAAACGAGATAAGGGTCACTATCAATTGTCAATCCTGGAAGGAGTATTGCAGAAACTCTATCTTTAA
>Ga0307433_1000760_pt1 | contig 21698 bp, 11 predicted proteins | sample SalMarWE160210MG_FD_202166 | JGI IMG/M metagenome (GOLD analysis project Ga0307433, IMG submission 202166) | Salt marsh sediment microbial communities from the Plum Island Ecosystem LTER, Massachusetts, United States - WE1603-210 | ecosystem: Environmental > Aquatic > Marine > Intertidal zone >... | reverse complement strand
GGTTGCCCTTGCCGTAGTACCGTCCCGTCAGCCCGGGTGGCTTCTCGGCATCGGCGGTCGGGTAGAGATGCGTGGTCGGGATGATCTCCTTCGCGACGTTTGGGCCCGACCAGGCGAGTCGGACCCACGCATCGTGACCGCTCTCCCAGTACTCCAGTTTGATCGGCACGCGTTTGCCGGCCTCGAGCGAGACGGCCGCCTTGACTCACGTCTGGGCGGATGGGTTGGCGTATTGGTGCAGCAACTTCGCCAGCCTCTTGACGGTGTCGCGGTTTTCCGCGCTCTCGGCCAGATTCCGGTACTCGCCGGGGTCGGCGCGGTGGTCATAGAGTTCGGATCCCTGGCGTCCGAAATCCCATTCGGTGTAGCGCCAACGCTCGGTGCGCACCGAACGGCCGAGGATCTCACCCCGCTTCACCACGGTGTAGGCCGAGTCCCTGTGTGTCCCCTGAGGACGCCGGAGCAGTGGAGCGAAGCTCCTGCCCTGGATGCCGGGTGGGGCGGGCAGGCCGCAGAACTCCACGAGGGTCGGGAAGAAGTCGATGAATTCCACAAACGCCGAGCAGGCTCGCCCTTGGACGGCCTTGGGCATGCCGGGTGTGGCGACGATAAGCGGTGCGCGGCACGACTCGTCGTAAAGGGTGTTCTTGTTCCACCAGCCATGGGTGCCGAGTTGGTAGCCGTGGTCGCTGAAGAAGAGGACCACCGTGTCGTCGGCCAGGCCGCTGCGGTCAAGGGCGTCGAGCACTCGCCCGAGTTGCGCGTCCATGAACGAGGCTCCGGCGTAGTAGGCCCGCATAAACTCCCGGCGCTCGCGGTCGGTGAACTTGTCGAAGTCCTGCTTCCAGCCGCTGCCGATGGAATGCCGCAGGTGGGCTGTGGCGTCGTCGGGCACGGTGGGCAACACGAGCCTGTCGAGCGGGTAGAGGTCGAAGTACTTCTTCGGGGCGATGAAGGGGTCGTGGGGCTTGTGGAAACCGACGGCGAGGAAGAGCGGCCCCTCGCGCTTCTCACCGAGCAGTCGGGCCGCCTCCTTCGCCACCAGGCCGTCGGCCTGGTCGTCGTCGGTGCCCTCGGCGGCACGCCAACTGCACCACGTCACCACACCGCCCGTGAGATTGCGGCCCTCGCCCCTTCGGCCGGCTGGGGTGCCCTTCGGCCGGAGTTCCACGTCCCACGCCTTGGGGTCGCTGAACTCCGCGCTGCCATGGAAGATCTTGCCGACGCTGGCCGTGAAGTAGCCGTGCTCGCGGAACCACCGCGGCATCGTCATCGCGTCGGGCTTGCGGGTGAGCAGCGGCACGCGGTTGTCGAGAACGCCGGTCGTCTCGGGGCGCAGACTTGTCAGGAGCGACGAGCGGCTGGGGTTGCACACGGGAAACTGGCAATAGGCGTGCTCGAACCGCACGCCGCGCTTCGCCAGGCGGTCGATGCCCGGCGACTTCACCAGGGGGTGGCCGTAGCATCCCAGGTGCAGGTTCAGGTCGTCCACGGCGATGAGCAGCACGTTGCGGGGCCGGGCCGGCTTGTCCTGACCCGCGCGCGCCCCCGACACGCAACCAGCCAAGGCGGCCGCCGAGCCGAGAATGCCCGTGAGACAGTCACGTCGGGTCATGCGAGGGTTCAATGCTGCGCTCCTCCCTGCCTGGCTTGCTTCTGATCCACAGCGCGCTGCTGCAAGATCCTTGCAGCGCTTGTATCACAAAACCTCCCGCGCATCAAGGCCGTCTGGGGGCGCTGACAGGCGTCGGCGTGTAGCGCGGTTGACACGGGTGGGCATGCGCAATCCACATGATGCGCCAGAGAGTCTGGAGGACGCCAGCGTGAGCGACAGCACCGCTCTCCCTCCGCCGGCCCACACACGCCCGGGCGGACGCAGCGAGGAGGCAGTGCGATCACACGTGGTGGTTCAGGGACACATGGCGTCTTCGGGAGGCACGGGGCCACCAAGAAACGGAGAAAGGCAGGAACCCCCTGCGCCGGGATGGATTATATGTGATATGCAATCAGCACGGCTTGCCGACGGAGAGGAGCCGTGATGACCGTCAACCGCCGTTCGTTGCGGAACCCGATCCGCGAACTCGTGGCCGTGGGCGTGCTGGAGTCTGAACCACACCGGGGCGATTGGGTCCGCGAGGTCAGCCTTAAGGAGTGAAGACATGAACCGGCGAGGGTTCCTCAAGCGCGGCGCCGTGACCGTGGCGGCGCCGGCCGTGATCGTGGCATCGGGCCGATGGGCGGCGTGGGCCGCACCGTCGTTTCCGCCGCAGAAGATGAAGCGCGTCGCGGTCACGACCGTCTGCTTCCGGTTACGCTTCCCGCAGACGCGACCGAAGAACGCCAAACCCACCGAGCCCGACCTCAAACTCGAGGACGTGCCGGCAATGTTCGCGAAGGAATTCGGCGTCCACAACGTCGAGATGTGGAGCCTGCACTTCGCCGACACCTCGCCGGACTATTGCAGGCGGCTGAAGGCGGCGGCCGAGAAGGCCGGCTCGCGGATCATCAACATCCAGTTGGACAGCCCCGGGTACAACCTCTCGCACGCGGATGCGGCCCAACGAGCGGGGAGCACCCAGTTCGTGAAAGACTGGATGGACCGTGCGGCCGCCTGCGGCGCGACCTCCCTCCGCGCCAACACCGGCGGCGGGCGCGGTCAGGCGTTCGACGTGAACGTAACCGGCGACGCCTTCGCCCAGTTGGCGGAACACGGCAAAACGATCGGCGTCAAGATCCTCGTCGAGAACCACGGCGGCCACAGTAGCAATCCCGACAACGTCGTGGCGATCATGAAGCACGTGAACAGCCCCTGGTGCCGGACGCTGCCCGACTTCGGCAACATGCCGCGCAATCCCACGCAGGAGCAGCGGGCGGCGTACCTGAAAAAGATCTTCCCTTACGCGCATCTCGTCTCGGCCAAGGGGATGGACTTTGACAAGCAGGGCCGGCACACCACGTTTAACATCGGCGCCTGCGTGCGCGTCGGCGAGACGTGCGGCTTCAAGGGCATCTACTCGGCCGAGGCGTGGTCCCCGCGGCCGATTCCCATCAGCGACCCGGCGGCAACAAGGCGAATCATCCAAGAGATCGTGGCGAACATCTGAATGGAGAAAGGGCGACTCATGCCTGAACAGCCGAACCGAAGAGCGTTTCTGCGTCGGGTGGCGCAGGCCGGCGGCGCGGCCGTCGGTGGGATCGCGGGCGCGCTGTGCCCGCAGGACGCGAGGGCCATCGAGCCCCTCGAACGCACGGGCAAGTCGAAGTACAAGTTCACGCTGGCGGCCTACAGTTACCGAAGCCTGCTCAGCGGCAAGGCGCCTGAGTTGTCGCTGGAGGACTTCGTCCGCGACTGCGCCACGTTCGGGCTTGAAGGCACCGAGCCCACCTCCTACTACTTCCCGCAACCCGTGACGAACGAGTACCTCTGCCGGTTGAAGGCGACCGCCTTCCGCCTGGGGTTGAGTATCTCCAGTACGGCCGTCGGCAACAACTTCTCGCGGCCGCCGGGCGAGCAGCGAAACAAGGAAATCGCCCACGTCAAGCAGTGGATCGACCACGCCCAGGTGCTGGGAGCCCCCGTGATCCGCATCTTCTCGGGTGCGCCGACCAAGCAACAGACGGCCGCAGAGGCCCACCGGCTGGCGGTCGAGGCGATTGAGCAGTGCTGCGAGTATGCCGGGGGGAAGGGGATCTTCCTCGGCCTGGAGAATCACGGCGGCCTGACGAGTACCGCCGAGAAGATGCTGGCCATCATCCGCGACGTGAAGAGTCCCTGGTTCGGGGCGTGGATGGACACCGGCAACTTCCACGGCGAGGATGTCTACGCCGAACTGGACCAGATCGCACCGTACACGATCCACGTCCAGGTCAAGGTCGTCACGTCCGAGCGAGGACGCGGCCGCAAACCCATGGACTTCAAGCGGCTGCGCCGGATTCTCGACGTTGTCCACTATCGCGGTTGGATCTGCCTGGAGTACGAGGAGAAGGAGGATCCTCGCAAGGCCTGCCCCCGTTACCTCGACGAGTTGCGTGCGGCCTTCTCCTGACCGCGCGGCCGGCGAAGCGTGCCGTTGACAGATTCGAACCGGACGGGCTCGCGCGAGATGAAAGCCGGCGCCACACCAAAGGGTGTCAAGAATGCAGAGACGCCACCTCATGCAAAGGGTCGCCCCGTTGCTGCTGGTCGTGCTGCTTCCGCCGGCGGTCGCCGTGGCGGAGAGCCGCCTCGAAGGTCTCGACGTTCACCTTGAGACAGGCCATCCGGTTCATGTCGCCGTGCCCGATGAGGAGGTCCGCCCGCCACGCGATCCGTCGTCGGACGGCGTGAGCGCCGAGGAGCGCAGCCGGATCGAGAAGGCGATCCCCGCGAAGGCCCCCGCCCCGGCCGCCAAGGGACGCAGGCTGCTGGTAGTCGACCTGAACGTCGGCAGACCCGGCCATCGTTCGATCCCGCATGCGAACCTCGCCGTCAGGCTCATGGGCGAGAAGACCGGCGCCTACGAGGCCGTCATCAGCCACGACCGCTCGATGCTGGCGCCCGACAGGCTGAAAGCATTCGACGCGGTCTTTCTGAACAACACGATCGGCCCGGTGTTCAACACGCGCGCGTTGCGGGAGGGCTTCTCGGCGTTCATCTCCGGGGGCGGGGGACTTGTGGCGAACCACGCGGTCACGGTCACCTCGCCGGAGTGGGCGGAGTTCGGCGAGATCCTGGGCGCCCGCGGCGCAGCGCATCGCGACGCCGACGAGAAGGTGACCGTCAGGCTGGACGATCCGGACAGCCCGCTCAACGCGGCGTTCGGCGGCAAGGGCTTCACGATCGCCGACGAGATCTTCCGGTTCCAGCCGCCTTACTCGCGGCGCCGAGTCCACGTGCTGCTCAGCATCGACGTGGCCAGGACCGACATGAACCAGGGCCGGCCGCGCGGCCAGTGCGTCCGCGAGGACAACGACTACCCGATCAGTTGGATCCGCCGGCATGGCAAAGGCCGCGTGTTCTACTGCTCCCTCGGCCACAACCCGTACGTGTTCTGGGACGCGCGGATGCTTCAACACGTTCTCGCCGGCATCCAGTTCGCCCTCGGCGACCTCAAGGCCGACACGACACCCAGCACCGAACGCAACCCCGCCGCGCGAACGACGGATGGGTGAGCAGCAGGCGAACCTCGAACGGACGGTTTTCCCGTACCATGCCATCTTCGACGAGGGAAAAGGCACCGCAAAGGTTCCCCTCTGGGGGTCCTGTAGATTCCTGGCTCCCCGGAGAGAGCCCTCTTCAGAAAAGGCGCGCGGCGCGCTCTGTTCGGGCCTGGGGGCCGCGAGGAGAGGTGGCTGTTAATACGAGTACGCTACTTGCGCGCCTGCCCGGTTGTCGCTCGGCCGGGTCTCGCCCGAGAAGATGCAAGACGCCGCCCCGGAACTCTGTTATACTCGCACCGGCCGGATGAACCCTGATTCTGGAAGGAGTGATCCCCGATGAAGCACGAGACAGAACGCTGTCAGGATGCGCCGACGAAGACGGAGACCATGCCGAGGCGCGAGTTCCTGAAGACCGCCGCGGCCGCAGGGGCCGGACTGGTCATTCTGCCCAGCGGGGTGGTCGGCGGCGCGAGCGCCCCGAGCAACACGTTGAACATCGCCATGATCGCCACGGGTGGCCGGGCCGGCGCCCATTTCGGGGCGGCCTCGAAAGAGAACATCGTGGCCCTGTGCGACGTGAACGAGGATCACCTGGCCAAGGCCGCCAAGCGGTTCCCAAAGGCCCAGACGTACATCGATTGGCGGAAGTGCCTGGACCAGAAGGGCCTGGACGCCATCATCTGCTGCACCACCGACCACACGCACGCGTTCATCTCGAACTGGGCCATGAACCGCGACCTGCACGTCTACTGTGAGAAGCCCATGGGTATCACGGTGAACGAGGTCCGCGTGCTCCGGGCCAAGTACCTGGCCAAGAAGGACAAACTGGCCACCCAGCAGGGCACGCAGCGGCACCAGTACCCGAACTTCAACCGCGTGCGCGAACTGGTCGTCGACGGCGCCATCGGCGAACTGAAGGCCGCCTGGGCCTGGGGCAACCGCCAGCTCCGCCGCAACGGCTACCTGCCCGGCGAGGGCATTCCGCCCAAGACGCTCCACTACGACCTCTGGCTCGGGCCGGCGCCGTATCATCCGTACAACCGGGGGTACTTCGGGGGATGCCTGAGTTGGAACATGTACCGGGACTTCGGCACGGGCCAGGTGGGCGACATGGGCAGCCACACCATGGACCTCGTCTGGAACGCCATCGACGCGGGCCTGCCGACCACCGCCGAGGCCTCCGGCGATAAGTTCAACCCGGAGATCGTGCCCGTCCGCATGACGGCCACGTGGGACATCCCCCAGAACGATTGGCGGCCAGGCATCAAAGTCACGTGGTGCATGGGCGGCGACATGCCCAAATCGCCCATGGGGTTTATCGACCTCAACAAAATCGGCCACGGCGCCATGTTCAAGGGCGACAAGGGCTTTCTCGTCGCCGACTTCCAGAAGCGTGTCCTCATTCCCTATGGCAGGAACGCCGACCTGAGTTACTACAACAAGCGGCCGACGGAGAAGATGCTGCCCGACCTCGGACACTTCCAGCAGGACTGGCTCGACGCGTGCAAGGGCGACCTGAAAACCGCCTGCGACTTCGACTATTCCGGCCGCATGATGGAAACGATGTTCCTGGGCCTGGTCGCGCACCGCGTCGGCAAGAAACTCCAGTACGACGGCAAGGCCGGCAAGGTCACCAACGTCCCCGAGGCCAACAAGTACCTGAGCAAGGAGTACCGCAACGATTGGCCCCTCGAGGGGTAAGCGGCGGCAGTGCGGACGGGGCCCCGCCCCGCTCTCCGGCCCAGCCGGCAGTCCAACAGCCGATTCTCTCATAGTGCGAGATCGAAGAAAAGGCGGCGCCGGAGCCCTCAGTCCCGTGTCCGCAGCGCCCAAAGGTTCGTCTCGGTGCGGATATAGATCGTCGACGCGTCGACGGCCGGGGTAACAAACACGGGTTCTCCCAGGTCGCGCTGGTGAACCATCTGGAAGGCATCGCCGGCCTTCACCACCGACACAAGCCCCCGGTTCGAGGCCAAGTAGAGATGATCATTCGCCACGACCGGCGAGGCGCTGTACTGCCCCCTGCCTCCGAGCCGCTCGCGATAGAGGACCTCTCCGTTGGTGGCGTCGACGGCTGCGAGGCCGCCGCCGTTGCGGACCAGGTAGAGGCGGTCTTTGTAGAAGACGGGCGAAGGGATCTCAGGGATGTTGCGATGCAGTTGCCAGGTCACGTGGGTCTCGGTGACGTCGCCCTTGCCTCCCGGCCGGATGGCCATGAGCATCGGTTTGGCGCGGCGGAACGACAGGCTCGCCAGGAACTCGTCCCGGGTCCAGAAGCCGTTCTTGTCCTTGTCGACCCCGGCGAACATCCCATCGAGACGCCCCTTCCGTCTCGCCTTGTCCTCGGGCAGCGGCATCCCGTAGCCGGGATGGCCGGGTGGCAGTTCGGGCCGGAAGGGGAACGTGAAGTGCCCGGTCATCTCGCTGCGCTGGAGTTGGCCGTCCCCGTTTCCGTCAAACTGCATCACGGCGTCCCAGAACGGCTGCAAATCGGGTTGCTCGTCGGGGACGCCACCCAACATCGCCGCTGAAGCGTAGACGTGCCCGCTGCCGGATACCGGCATCGCAATCGTCTCTCGCGAGAACCCGGTGGCGAACCATTTCTCCGCGCCGGTTTGAGGGTCGTAGCCGGACACCCGTCCGCTCCCCAGCACGACCAGGTCCTTCCCGTCGGCATGGCTCCATATCATCGGCGTGGACCACCCGCTGCGATGGAAGGGGCGAGGCGTTTCCCACGCGGTTTCGCCGGTGGATTTCTTGACCGCGAGGATCTTGGATCGGCTCACCCTGCTGCCCGGAAGGTTCGCGTCGTTGTCGAGAACCAGGATCAGACACTCCCCATGCCCGATGGGAGACGTAGCCACGCCGTAGAGACTTCGAGGGGTGGGGATGGGCTTGGCCCATTGCCGACGACCCTCGTGGTCATAGCAGAGCAGGCCGTACGAACCGAAGTAAACGTAGACACGCTCGTCATCGACCTGCGGCGTCGAGGCCGCCGGGCTGTTGATCTTGTGCACCTTCTGGACCGGCACCCTGGGCGCCTCGCGGCGCCAAGTCAGTTTCCCCGATGCCGTGTCGAAAGCGAGCGTGACCAGGCGACCGTTCTCTACGGCTGTCAGAAAGAGCCGGTTCCCGGCAAGGACCGGCGAAGAGAGACCGGGGGGAACCGGCGTTTTCCAGGCGACGTGACTCCCGTCGAGCGTCGCGGGTGGTTCGCACGCGCGGGCCACGCCCGAACCATTGGGTCCTCTGAACTGGTTCCACGAGTCGGCTTCTGCGCGGGCATGATCCAACCCGTCGCCAAACGCGGCGCCCTCGACCTTCCAATCGCCGCCGTCCTTGCCGTCGAAATCGGCCGGAAAGATGTCCGTCTCCGCGGCGGACAGCGACGTTGCGCACAGAAACACCATCATCGAGAAAGCCATCATTGACCTCGGAAGCCGGAAACGGCCATTTTGCCATCTGCGAATTCAAAATGCAATCGTCCCGTGGCGACGGTGGCAGACGAGAGGGGTGAGAGGGGGCATCCTCTGTGCCCGCGTCCACCCGGCCTCCACGCTCACACCTCCTCCCTTCGCCCTTGCATCGGGGGAGGGACGGGATTAGGATGCGAATCAGCAACCGATTCTCCCATACGGTCTGGCACAAGGATCGGGAAGGGGTCCGTTGTGTTGACCGGCGAGCAAGCAGCCCAGGTGAGCGGCCGGGCGGCGCGCGTCTGCCGTTCGATCGTCACGGATATCGAACAGGAAAGGATCAGGCAATGAGACCGACCCGACGCGCGTTCCTGGCCGGAACGTCCTGTGTCTCCGTGGGCTGGCTGGCGGCCCTGGCGGGCGCCGCACCGGAGGAGAAGCCCTCCCTGCCCAAGGCCTTCATTGAGGGCACCGAGGACGGCTGGAAGGCGATGGTCGAGGACGACTTCGCCCACGTCAACTGCGACGAGGACACCTGGGCGTGGAAGGACGGCGTCATCCACTGCACGGGCAAGCCCGTCGGCGTCATCCAGTCCAAGACGTCCTACAAAAACTTCGAACTCGTCGTTCAGTGGCGCCACCTGCGGTCGGCGGGCAACTCGGGCGTGTTCGTCTGGGCGACCGCCGAATCGCTGGAGAACCTGAAGAAGGGCAAGGGGCGGCTACCCAAGGGCATCGAGTGCCAGGTGCTCGACCACGGCTATGCAGAGAACTACGAGAAGCAGCACAAGAAGAAGTCCGACTGGTTCACGACCAACGGCGACGTGTTCCCCGTCGGCGTGAAGATGAAGCCCTTCCCCCCCCTCTCGGCCAACGGCAGCCGAAGCTTCCCGTCGAAGGACCTGAGCAAGGGCGCGGGCCAGTGGAACCACTACTACATCCGCTGCATCAACGGCGAGGTGCGGCTGTGGGTCAACGGGGAGGAAGTCTCGGGCGGAACCGCCTGCCAGCCGGCCGAGGGATTCCTCTGCCTCGAATCGGAGGGCTCGCCGCTGGAGTTCAAGAACCTGCGCATCCGCGAACTGCCCTGACGGCGGCTGGTGTAAACAGAGAAACCCAGCCGGACAACGGTGGAGGCACCCGATTCAGGAGTTCGGCGTTCTCCTTTGGGGGACGCGGGCACGTCAGCGCATGTACTTGCGCGTCAGACACACGACGAACGTGGCCAGGAGGGCCGCACCGAAGACCGCCTCCAGGTCGGCGAGCCAGCGGTAGGCGGCCTTGGGCTGATAGTCCCCATATGGGCCCGGCTGAGTCTGTGCCGCAAACGACGGTGCCGGCAGGCAGGAGGCCGGCGCGATGGGCAACTATCGACGCCACGCCCTTTACCACCGGAAGAACCGGTAGGGGTCATCCCATTCCTGGGGTTCGTCCAGGTACAGCCCCTCCAGCCAGCGGCCCTCGGTCGGGTTGCTGATCGGCTCCACGCGCACGTCGGACAGCCACAGTTCTCCGGCACCGCCGTACCAGATCTGCAAGCGCGTCCGCTCCTCGGCCGTATCGTTCGACTCGACGTCGAAGCGGAACGGCTGCCACTCGGGCCCGGGCACGAAGCGTTGATACTCGAAGAAGGATCGCCAGTTGGCCATGTTCGTGATGGTCACGGCAACGCTGTCGGCCTCCATGCGTTCGGCACGGGCCTTGAAAGAGATGCGGTACCACTGGCCCTTCCTGACGGGGAGGTCGTGCTGGGCGAGCATGACGCTCGGCTTCTTGTCGCCTTCGACGGGCGGACACGCCAGCACCGCGGCCCGCGCCTCGGCACCCTCCTGCATCCTCTCGCGCCGGCACGTGGCCTCTTTGGCGCCCGGCGTGAACAGCCACTCGTCGGCTATTCCATCGTCGTCGGCGTCGCCGCGGAAGTCGCCGTTCCGCACCAGGGAAGCCCCAGGCCTGCCGCCCACCGGCGTCGCGAACCGCTTCAGGACGGGGGGTGAGCCGGCCACCCCCATATTGGCGAGCAGCCGCGCGACGAGAAAGCACGTGCGGCGATACGTCCGCTTGAGGTTCCGCTGCTGGGTTTGTTGGGAGAAGAACCACGGCTCGGTCCCGGCCTCGAAACCCGGATTCGCAAAGAGGTTCTTGCCTCCCGGGACCGCCGGCGCCGCCGCGCCGCGGGCGGGGGATGGTCGCGGGACGTACACCCCTTCGTAGAGCCGGAACCCGTCGGCCCGGAACCGCGCGCCCTCCTGGCCACAATAGACGTACGCGGACCAGCCCTCCGGGTAAGGCTTGGCGACCTTGAAGGTTACGTGAAGTTCGGTCCACTTGTCGGCGTCGAAGCGGATGTCCTGGCCTCGGACGGCCCTGTCCCAGGGGCTGGCGGCCCGTTCCACCTCGAGACGGGCCCGGACCGGCTCGCCGAGCGCCTTGACGCTCGCGGCAAAGGTGTACGTCCTGCCGACCTGTCCGGCCTGCACCTTCTGGCCGAACTGGGCCCACGCCAGCGTGCCCATGGTCACCAGGGCGCTGGCGTTGCCAACGGCGGCGTCGGCGGCGCCGACGGCCAGCGACGGCGCGGCCCCCCGAGCCCTGCTGACCGTATAGGGCGGAAGTTGACAGAAGACGACGTTCGCCCCTTTGACCCTTCCCAGGACGCCGTTGCCGACGGCGTGGCCTGGGGCCAGGAGGGGCAGTTCCCGCGGAGCGGCGTTGTGCACGTCGGCGGGCGCCACCCCCGCCAGCAGCGACCCGTGGCCGAACGGCTCGAACCAGGCGGCGATGTGCTCGCCGCTGTTCATCTCGACCTTCATCGGGAGGAAGGCATTGGCCTCCTGCTCGTCGAGGCCGAGGGCCAGCACGTGGCCGCCCGCGGTAATCCAGCCGGCGATGGCGTCGGCGTGGGCAGCCAGTTTTCGTCCGCCGCCCGATGCCACCACGAGCACCTCGTCGTCAGCCGGCCTCCCGCCCTTGTAGGGACGCAGAGCGATGCCCGCGGCCTCGAGATGGTTCTTCCCGGCGGTGTCGCCAACGTAAACGGCCTTGCGTCTCGGCGTCGGCTTCCACGTTGAAACACAATCGATGACGTTCCGGGCCAGCCTTCTGGCGGCGGGGTCGCTCTCGGTCCGACCCGTCACGTCCATCTGGCAGAACACGACGAGCCCCTTGCCCTCGCGATACGCCATGAGCGGGCTGTATTGGAGGCTGTAGCCCCCGTCAAGGATGGGCAGAAAATCGCCGCACGGAGGCTTCTCAATCAGCACCGAGGCAACGCTGCCGCGATTGCCGCAGCGCCAGAGCCGAGTCACCGGGATGCCGCACCACCGGACACCCGGAGCCCCGTTGAACTGGGGACTCGGCTTGTACTGGAGCCGCGGCGGGAGGATCGTGGCCTCCCCCCGCCAGTTGCACAGGTGCGCTTCGGCGATCCCGGCCAGGGCGGGATGGTCGGGCACCCGCTTGAAGACCCGCCGGAGACCGTACGCCGCCACGCGGAACCCGAACCGCTTCTCCAGCACCTGGGGCGTCTGCTCAAAGAGGAGCACTTTCAAGCCGTCCTGCACGCGCGTCACGTCCGGCGCCGGCCCGTGGACCGCGAGCGCGCCCTTTCCCACAACGAGCATGTCCTGGGCCGACAGGTCGTCCTTTGCGCCCACGCTGCGGTACGGGATGCCCATCTCATCCAGCAGCCTTGCCGTCTCGCCCCTGGGGTCGAAGAGCGTGAACCTCGCGTTCACCCCGCGAGCCGCTGGCCGCGGCAGAACGTCGACGGAGAAGGAATCCTTCTGCGTCTCGCCGGTGCTGAACCTGACGGCGGCGCGCAGTTCATACGTGCCGGGAGCCAGCCCGTCGGGCAGTTTGAAGCGCAGCGGGATGCGTTCCTGCCGGCCCGTCGGTACGGTGACCTTCCTGCTGCCGGCTACGGCCTGCGGCAGGCGGAACGACCACTCGCAGTCACACGTCACGGTTTCGCGGGAATTGTTGATGACGATGAGTTGCTTCTCGACGGTCTCGCCGGGCGTGTAGTTGTGGTCCTGGCTTGTGAAGGCGCCCGGCGTGCCGGCGATGGTGGCCAGGAGCGGCCGGTTGTTGCGAATCAGGGCCTCGGCGGCGACGGTGGGAACCCAGTCGGCGCGCTCGAAGGCCAAGTCCATCCTCTCGTAGCGGTCCTCGATGTAGTCCGGGCTGAAGCCGGGCCGGCCGAGATGCTGCCAATCGACCGGGAGTTCCTTGCGGCTCTTGTCGACGCCGTCTCGTAGCGTCCAGTAGTGCCCGTGGTTCCAGGGGGAATTGGCTGACACGCCCCACGTTCGAAAGGCGGGCCAGTTCTCGGAGAAGTACATCGCGTACACCGGGTAACGTTCCTTGAAATCGCGTGAACCCACGGGGTGGGGGTAGTCCCAACGATGCCAGAGGCGGCCGTCGCGGAACTGCTCGGCCTCCCAGCGGAGATTCGCCTTCTCCTCCTCGCTGATCCGGTAGGCCCGATCTCCGAAGAACTGCGCATTCCACTCGGCCACGCAGAACTCCCACGGTACCGTGGCGCTTCCGAACTCCCGGTGGCCCCGGTACCAGCCCCGGTACATCGTCCAGTCCCACGGCATGGGTGCGCTGTACTCGCAGGTGAAGACCGGCTTCACGCCCTTGGTCGCCCAGTGCTCGAACCAGTCCGACATTTCCTGGACGGGCGCGAAGTTCGGGTAGAAGTTGCTCGTGTGCATGGAGCCCAGGTTGCCCGAGGAATGGTGGTAGACGATGCGACCGGGGTCGAGGTGTTTGATGATGGTCTCGGCCCGCCGGGCCCGTTTCACGTTTCTCGCGGCCCACTCGCTGCGTTGAACCTGGACGCCGTCGATCATGTCCGGATTCATGTCTTCGGTGTATCCCGTGGCATTGTGGCTGGTGGCGTAGGCCACGACCGAGGGGTGATTCTGCGCCACCCGCACGTAGAACGCCGCGTGCCGGGCGTAGCCGTTCGCGCGGTCGGCATCGGGGCCGTCCCAGTCGTAGTGGGAGAAGTGCGGTTGCGAGAAGGCCACGAGCATCCCGACGTCGTCGGCGGCCCGCAGAATCTCCTCAAAACTCAAGTGGGAGCCCGGCTGGCAGCCGTAGTTGTGCGTGTAGACGAAGTTGATCCCGAAGCCTTTCAGGCGCAGCATGCTCTCACGGGCCGCGTCGTACGTGGCCCAGGCCGCCCCCACCTGGGCGTTGTCCAACGGGACCGACGAGAGGAAGAGGCGCGTACCGTTCAGGATGAAGTCCCGGCCATCGATCCAGAACTCCCGGAACCCGAAGCGCACGGGAAGGCCGGCGTCGAGCACGTCCCCGCCGGCCTCACACAGGGACACGCGGAGGTGATACATGTTCTCGGGCGTATGAACGTCCCACAGCCTCTGCGGCTTCCATTCTTCCGTCAGGGCGATGCGGCCGTCCTGGAGGTCGTCCCTGCGGAAGGGGCGGCCGGCGAATTCCCGGACCTTGCGCTGGCCGTCCGCCACGGTGGCCTTGAGGACGTATGTCGAATCGCCGGCGAGGCCGTGAAGCGCCGCCTCGACGCGGATGCTGCCCTCTCGCACGGACGTGACTACCTTGACGTCGCCGATACGCGCCCCCCGTGGCGTGCTCGCCAGGTAGACGTCACCGCACAGGCCGCGCCGCGCCACGCGGCCCTTGACCTTCCGGGCCGAGGCCGTGTCGTTGTACGACAGCATGACGCCCTTCAGTGGCATGGCGACCACGAGCATGCTGACCAGGTGCGTGCGGCCCGGCCGGCAGGCGGCCGTCAGATCCACCTCGCCCGCGGGGAACCGTATGTCGCCGGCCTTCTTGCCGTCGACGTACACCGTGGCGAAGGAATTGACGTACCCGGCGCGCAGGACGATGCGTCGGCCGGTCCACTGCCGGGGCACCGTGACCGTGCGCTGGTACCAGGCCGCCGCGATGCCGCCCAGATTCTGCTCCTTCCAGTTCGGGTGCACGTAGACGGTCTGGCAGTCCTTCTGCATGTAGTCGGTGACTCCCGGCCAGCACCCCGGGACTTTGAAGTAGCCCCAACCGGCTCCCGGCACGGCGTCGGCGCCTGCCCGGGCCGGCTGCCAGCGCCACAGGCCGTTGATGCAGATGCGTTCGCGCGCGGGCGTCGATTCGCGGTATGCATCCTCCAACCCCCAGACGGCCTGCACGCCTTCGGGAAGGGCAGCCGCCGCCTGCTCCTCCGCAGCCACCCCTTGCCGCACACCACAAAGAAGGGCTGCGAACAAGCACACCACCGTCACGGACACTTCAGGACGTGCACGCATGCGATGACTCCTTTGACCGCCAAGTGGCCCTGACCCGCTTTTTCCCCGGCCGACGGGCGGCCTCGCTGAAAGGTCTCATCGCGTTGTAGGATTAGGCCAAGTGACTTTGGGGTGGTCAGCACCCCGCTCCTTTGCTCTGTGAGAACTCTGGTGTTGCCCTGTTTCATCTCTCGACGACGATTTCACACCACACGCTTCGCGCGGCGGCGGGATTCAGCAGCAGTATGCCGGAATCACTCGTGGCCCGGACGCGGCCTCGACGCTTGCCGGTCGCGTCCAGCGCATACGCTCTGGCCGGTCCGGAGACCTTCAGCCCGAGTTGCGCCTGAACCGGCTCGGCGATCACCGGCAGCCGGCCTTCGGCAGGCAACATCCACGACGTGTGCGACCAGGACCGCTGCTTGGGCGTCGGCGGCCAAAAACCTTGCGCTGTGTTCTCAGCCCTGCCAACCGAGGTCAGCAGCACGCGGCGCGAACGGCCGATCGGGGCACCGTCGAGCGAGGTAGCCGTCACGGCGGCGAATTCAGTCTCGCAAGCGATACTCAATCCGTCCAGGTCAATTCGCCCGGCTTTGGCAAGGTACCCGACGGCCGATTTCGTGCGCGGCGTATTGATCGTCCACAGGCCGTCGCCGTAGTGGAGAGACAGTTCACCCGTGTCGCTGTCGAGACGTTTCGTATTGGAACTTATGCGCTCATAACCAGGCAGATGCAGCCCACGGGCGGCCTCGACGAACTTCGGGAAGAGCCACTCTTCCCAGGGGCGTGCGGCGAGACGGATGACTCTTGTCCCGCCTTCGACGGTGGCGTCCGCCGACAGGCCGCAGGCCAACACGGCGTCGGCGTCACCGCGGTAGGCGTCTTTGATGAAGAAGTTTCGCACTTGCGAGGTGAAGGTCAGGAATCGGTAGGCGGTGTGCTTCGCATTCCGGGTGTGTGGCCGCAGCGTGAACGTGTCTTTCGGCGTGTGGACGACGTGGATTTCGTTTCGCGCCGCCGCGACGTCGTGCCGGTGAAACATCAACGCTGCCGCCGGGAATTCGCCCCAGCGGGCCGGGTCGGACTGGCTGCGAAACATCGACAGGGGCCTGCCGTCCGGATCGTAGGAAAACAGCAAGAAGAGGTCCCAATCCTGCAAACACGAATAGGCGGCGGCCATCAGCAGCCCCTCGCAGCGGTACTCGTTGGGCCAGGGGAAATTGAACTCGGCAACCGCTTGCGGCTTTCCCGCGACGCTGGTGCGTGCAATCACCGACAGAGGATTCCGCTCGGTGGGAATATCGACGTGAACCAGCGGCTCGTTGGCAAACTTGAAGAACGGCTGTGCACGGCGATGCGGATGGCGCCAATACTGGTTTCGGGACATGAAGTCATTCATGGAGTCAACCTCTGTGTCGACTACAACGAACTGCTGGTTCGTGCCCGCCACGGGCACTCGGACGCCCAGTTGCTTGAGGTGCGCCCGCATCGTGTTGTAGTAGTGCCGCTGAACCTCGTTGAAGAATCGGAGCATGTCGCTCGCACGGAGCGGGCTCAGCAAGGGGTCTTTGTTCGGCTTGCCGCCGACGGTCGGCCGAAATCGGCCGAGCATGCCGAACGACATTGCCACGTTCCCCTGCGCGGGGTTCTCGTCCGGAAGCAGCGCGGTGCTCCCTTCGTCGTTCGTCCATGCTTTTGCGAGTGCTTCTCGGCTGCGGTATCGTAACGCCAACCAGCGGTTCCATCGCCGCTGCAGCCCGTCGCGATAGTACGGCAGCGACAGATCCGACATGTTTAGAAAATAGAAGATCGAGTTCTCGTTCGTCGTTTCAATCACGGCGACAGCCGGGTCGTCCACGTATCGCAGGCCCGTGTATGGGTTGCGGTGCGTGAGCAGTTTCGTGGCGTAATCCTTCTGAAGTTCGATCATCCGCTCGTCGAAGATGGACGCTCCTTTCATCGACCCTTGCCAGTTGTGCGTGAACTCATCGCCGTGCTTGACACCGTCGGCCGTGCGGAACCACCGGTAATCGAGCAGGTCGAAGTAGACGTAGATGCCCCGCTTCTTCAATTCCGAGACGAAACGGTCAACCCGGTCCAGGGCGGCGGCATCAAACTCCTGGCTGGTGCCGCGGCTATAGTCAATCAACGGACCGTAGCGGCCGTCGAGGGAGTGCAGGCGCAGCATATTGACGCCGTACTTGGCCAGCCGTGCAGCGATGACGCGGGCCTGCTCCTTCTCCGGCGCGCACGCGCGGCCGCCCACGTTCGTACCGAAGAACCGCGCCCGCGTGCCGTCCTCGAAATAGAAATGGCCGTCGGGGCGAACGGTGACGAAGCCATGTTTCCCCGCCGGGGCATCGAGCAAGCCGGTCAGGTCGATGCTGTCCAGGTTGGTATCATCGAGAGGGAACTCGAAGGGGAACCAACTCTCCGTGTCGTGAAAAACGTATTCCACTTTGGGGAGCACGTTGCTCTTGCCGGAAAGTTTCACGTCGTCGAACCAGGCGGTCCCTTTGCTGCGGGACAGGTTCAGCGAGACGACCACCGTGTCCGCTTCGGCGGGTGCCACCGCCGAGACGGTCAGTTTCCGCCAGTCACTTGTACCCGAGATGCGCTCGGTCGGGGTTTCGCTCAACCATTTCGTCCCGCGTTGCCAGGCGAGATGCGCATAAGCCTGTCCGCTGACGCCTTCGGTCTTGCCCCAGATTTCGAGTCGGTACTCCGCGGCCGGTTCGATCGGCCGTCGCGCCGACACCCAGCGCCCGGTACAACGTTTCCAGTCGCGCTGGTCCCCCGGGCGGAACGAATCGCTGATCTTGAGACTGCGCTTACCGCTCCGCGACACGGAATCGTCCCACTGAAGCCGCGCCGGCGAATCGAAGGCGTAAGGGCGCCAGCCGTCCGGGTGCGTATCACGGTCACGGTCCTCTTCGAACGACGGATTCCGGATGAGGCTGTCGTGGTACTGAAGCGCGCCTGCCAGCAGGCCGAGCAAGAACATGGCGTGTATTGTCATAAGTGGAACCCTCTGGAACGGGACCTGTCAGTCAAGGGGCACCCACACGGTCATCTGTCCGCCGGTGCAACGGAAGGTGTTTGCCAAGGCGTATCTGGGCGGCGTGCATCACTGTTACACCCGATGCGCGACGGGATTCAACACTTGGCGACCTGGGTAGGCCATCACGCGGAAGGCATGAAACCGCGTCTACTTCGGCCGGCCCAGGCACAGCAATTTGCCGTCCATGGTCGTGATATACAGCCGGCCGTTGGCGGCGGCCATGCCGTCGAAGACGGGCGGCGATTCCAGCGTCCGTTCGGCCCGTTTCGTGCCGTCGCGGGCCGAGAGCACCCACAGCATGGCGCCCTTCTTGCCGGCCAGGGCGGCGGCCTGGGCCTCCATGGCGGCCTTCGTCTTCGGATCCTCCAGATGCAGGAACGCCTTGGTCTGGTCGAGCAGGCTCGGCGGCCCGGCTGCGACCAACGTTTCGCCGACCAGGACCAGCGCCCGGGCCTCCAGCGGCGGCCTCTCCAGCGACCATCGGTAATCGGCGGCGCTCAGCTGCGACCGCTCATACCCCTCCCGCAACTTCCAGTCGGAATGGAACCCCTTGGGCTTGCCCTTCTCGGTGACCACGGCGATGGCCTTGCGGTACGCCTCCGGCGCGGGGAACCGTGCTGCGGCAAAAAAACGATACTGATACGCCGCCGAGTTGATCTGAAACGCCGGCTCCCGACCGAACCCGAACACCGTCTTGGCGTCAAACACCAGCAGCCGGCCCGAGGGGGCGTACCACGCCGGCTCGCACCACTGCTGGAAACCCGCCGGATACCCGTGCAGCCCGACGATGCCCCGGCCGTACATCCAGTACGAGCGCGAGAACCACGCGTCGTCCAGGAACCCCGTCCGGGCAAACAGGTGGGCGTCGAAACCCACCTGGTCGTTGGCCCGCTGGGGCGTGGTGTCGCCGAGGCCACCCTCCAGATCGAACGCCTGCGACCGCAGGTAGACGCGCCGGCCGTCGCTCGACAGGATATCGGGAAGGGCCACCGGCATGTCGGTGCAGCCCTTGAGTTTCTCGTGGAGTTGGCGAGCGGCCTCGCGGTTGCCGTAGTCGATCACGGTCTCGGAGAGTTTGCGGCCGGTTTTCGGATCCAGCCGCAGCAGGCGCAGGCCGCCGTCGAGAAAGGCAGACCGCCCCGCCACCGCCCAGGCCACGCCGTCCTGGACCAGAACGTTGCCGACGGCGGGCCAGACCGATTCGACCTGCTCGAACGCCACGATGTTCCGCTCGATGGGGGCAGCCTGGAACCGCCACGCCAGGACGCCGTCGGAGGCGCGGACGGCGTAAATCCAGCCGTCGGCGGACCCGAACAGGGCCAGGCCGGCGTGAATCGTCGGCGGCGAATCGACCCGGCCGCCCGTCGTGAACGTCCAGAGCAGTCGGCCGGTATCGGCATCGACCGCCAAAACGGCGTGCGTGTCGATGGAGGCCGTAAACACCCGGCCTCCGGCCACCGTCGGGCTGGTCAGCCGGCCGCCCAGCGGCGTTTGCCACTGCGTCACCAGGGCCGCCGGGATGGTTGTGCCCGAGGCGCCGCTTCGGGCGGGGTCGCGGCGATAGGTCGGCCAGTCGGCGGCGGGGTCGCTCGCCGCCTCGGCCATGGCGGCGCCGTAGGCGGGACCCTTCTCGAGGCGCCCGTCGTCCGGGACGGCCTTCAGGTCCGCCATCGCGGGCGATTCGGGCGCCAGCGCGTTGAAGCCGAAGAGTTTGGCCTCCAGGTAACAGCCACAGGCGTGCGGCGGGGCGTAGATCAGACCGTTGCACGGCATCACGCCGTAGAGGCACCCGCCGCGGACCCAGTTGTTGTTGATCCAGTGCCTGGATGCCACGTCGACAAACTCGATGCCCGTGCGCGACAGCATAATATAGCGGTCCGTCGCCTTGGCGCGATGGCATCGGTGGTGGAACCAGTACGATTTCTCATCGGGCGGCGCGTCGGTCCGGACCTTGCCGGTGCGCAGGTCGCGCCCGGTCACGGTCCGCACGCCGCTCCATACCTGATTCCGAATGACGAGCAGGTCGTCCGGCGAGTGGTGGCCGCCGGGTCCATGCGGCGCCGTCCAGAGTTTGCGGCCGGTGGCGGCGTCGAACGCGTGCATGGTCTTCTTCTCGGCCGAGAGAAGCACCACGTCTTCATAGACAACGAGCGACGGGCCATACGCAGGGCTCAGGCTCTTGGCACACGGGACGGGCGGCGACTGCCAGAGCGGTGCACCCGTCCTGCGGTTGAGGGCGACGACGTGCTTCCCGTCGTAGAAGTAGAGGCGTGTCGCGTCGGCCGCCAGCGTCAGCGGCGCGATGACGCCTGGGCGCGTCCAGCGCGTGCGGCCGCTATCGGCATCGATGGCGTGCAGGCGGCGAGCCTTTTTGTCCCAGGCGCCCTCCTCGGGCCGGCAGTTGGTCCAGATGTTCGTGGCCCTCGGCCGGAAGTCGTTCAGCCGCGACGGGCCCTGGGTGCACTGCACGAACAGCACGCCGTCGGAAAGGATCAGTTCCTCCGCGAACCGCGTATCCTGATACGTCCGGACGGTCTCGCCGGTCACGGCGTCCAGGGCCGACACGGGCGCGTCGAGGCCCAGCGTCACGTACACTCGCTTGCCGTCGGTCACCAGCCGCCGGGGCAACTGGTTCGGCCCGCTCTTCAGGGGCCAGAGGTGCGTGCACCAGGTCTCGATGGGACGCTTCCACAGCACCACGCCACTGAAGGCGTCGCGGGCCACGACGAACCACGCGGGCGGAAGCAGAATCGTTGCCTTGGAGCCTTCGTCCATGATGTAGAAGATGCGGCCGCCGGCCGAGACCAGCGACGACATGCTCGCCACGTGATCGTGATGGCGCGCCCACTTCGGGCTGCCCACCCACTGGAGTTGCCGCGGCGGGGCCACCACCTGGTCGTGTGACACCGCGTTGTTCGTGGCGTCATAGAGATAATGCGTCCATTCGTCGATCTCGTCGGGGCGCGGCTTGACGGTCTTCGTCCACCGGTCGGCCTGCCGGATGTACGCCACACCCTGCGGGGCGAGCACCCGAAGCACCTCGGCCATCGGGACCCCGCCCGGATCCTCCACAACGAGCAGGTTGACGAGGTTCGCGGTGTAGGGCAGGTGGGCCGTATCGGTCCATCGCGCAACCGACACCGGACCGTAGAGGCCGAGCGAACGGATGGCCTCGCGGGCCGTCTCGACGTCGGCCGCGTCGGCGTCCAGGCCGTGGACAAGATACGCGTTGCCGGCGTGCAGGGCGGCCGTCAGCCGCCCGTCGCCGCAGCCGACGTGGACGACGAGGCCGCCGCGGACGTCGGTCGCCTCCAGAATCTGCCGGGCCTGCGCGGCCGCCGGGGCAACATCCGCCCCACGCGCGGGGCACACGGCGAGGACGCCGGCGACCAGAACGCCCGCCACCACAAGACTCACAACCCGGCCCTTACCACGCATCATGGCGATCCTTTCCGCTCTCTGCGGGGAACCTGTTCCCGGAGAGCACAGTATACATCGTCGGGCGCAACGTTGCCACGCCGCCGCGGGGCGGAATTCAGCGTTACGGCCGCCGCATAGGGGTACTCGTGGGCGGGGTGAACGGCGCCGCCGAGGCGATTGAGCATCCCGCTCGCCTCATCGAACCGACCCCCGGGCGCAGGCTGCCTCGTGCCGCGCGGCCGATGACCACGCCCTGTGGCACAGGTTCATCACGCGGCCGGCCCGGTCGGACGTGGCGCCCGCCGTCGCGAAGAGCCTCGCCTACCACTCCACGTGAAGTGCCTTGGCGCGCTGCCCGTCGAATCGCACGGTGAAGACCTTGGC
>Ga0307433_1000754_pt1 | contig 21861 bp, 17 predicted proteins | sample SalMarWE160210MG_FD_202166 | JGI IMG/M metagenome (GOLD analysis project Ga0307433, IMG submission 202166) | Salt marsh sediment microbial communities from the Plum Island Ecosystem LTER, Massachusetts, United States - WE1603-210 | ecosystem: Environmental > Aquatic > Marine > Intertidal zone >... | reverse complement strand
CAGCCATTTCTTTCCAATTGTCCTTTGTTGCAGCGTAAATTAGTGGCTTCCTTCCTGAAGCCGCGATTAGTCCAGCCTCCATAACGCTAGGGTCGAACGTGCATAAAATCAGCGGCAGGTCCGTGGTCTTGGTAACCTCATCCACAGCTGACCTGAAGGTTGTTGGATCATTTGACGTTGACCTGACGGCTATCATATCGAGCTTAAGATCTCTTCCAATGTAATTGTACAGGAAATTCTCAACTTTTTTCACTCGGTCTATGATTGCTTCCTCTCCGGGGAATCTAGCGTGTAGTGGCATCTCGTCGGTTACATCAAAGGCTATGGGCGCTGGGTTGTGGTAGGTGAACTCGTGGCGGTACATGACAAGTTTGCCGCCTATTTTAACCGCATGCTCTCCCGTGCCGATGGTGACCTCCTTAATCACCGGCGCCAGTATATCTTGAAGTTTCTTGTACGTCTTTTCGTGCTCCTTTTTCAGGATTGGGGGGCACTGTTCCAAGGAAACTTCTCTATTGACCAGCTTAGCCGCGAAGGCCATGCAGTTTGCTTCTCCGCATTCCTTACAGTTTGTTCTAGGAAGTAGCATATACACGTCGATGGGACTGAGCTGCTTTACACCCCTCTTGACTTCCCTCTCTGTCACGTTCATACTCTCCTATATTTTTGCATTGGCCCAGTTAGCTATCTTCTCGGGTTTAGCCTTACCTCTAGTCATCAACTGCTGTGTGACCTTCTTCATGGTTCTGATGGCATCCGGGTGCATCATCATAAACAAGTCAACCCCAGCTAGAAGTAGACTCAGCGCGGTTACAGTCTCCCATAAAGGTCCCCTGAGACTTCTCGGCTCCCATTCCGGACCCAAATTCATCCAAGCCTCTCTTGCAGCCCATGCGTTCGTTGTCCCAGATAGCACTGGATGCTGAAGCTCTGTGTCTCCCATTAACGCTGCAATCCTAGCGCGCTCGTGAATGGTGAATGAGTACTCAAGTCCGTAACCTAGCGCGGCTGTTGTTAAGTCCATTAGTATGTCACCCTCGGGTATGTAATCGCAAAGTTTCCTGTTTAGCTCTTTAGCCCGATTCAAGTCTAAAGCCGTGAATCCCAATATTAAGTGCCCATGTTTTGCAGCTGCTTTCGCCACGCCTTCGAGGACACCAGCCTCGTCCATGTCCAATGTAACGGAGCTGAGCAAAACCCTCTCGCCTTCAGCCATTTCGGCAATCTTCGTGAAAACTGCGGCATCCTTCTTTGGATCGCCACAGCCTCCAATGATGAGTGGGACATCTACTGCTTGCAGTACCTCCTCTACAGTTTTCATAGCCTCGGCTGGTGATGTATCCTTAATAAGTGGGTCTGTACTCAGCAGATGCAGCGTGAGCACTTTCGCTCCCCATTTGTCAACTGCTCTCTTAGCCCAGGCAGCCGTGTCTTCCCAAACATCCTCAACCTGCATTCGTATTGCCTTCGGGAGCGTCACCTTCATGTCGAATACGTCCACGGAGATTACGGGCGGATTTGGAGGAGTTTTTTCAAATAGGTAGAACGCTGGAGTGGTTGCACCTCCGATCACTACTGGCTTGCCGCGACTACCTCCCTCGCTCTTGGTAGCCCCAAGCGTTACTTCCCTAATCTTCCCAGGGTATTCTTGGACAAAGGGGGTGAAGGGGGCTTCCAAAATTGTTGTAGGTTTCGCCTTTGTTGGTGCAAGTGGTGGAACAGCTTTCATTTTTGGTGGTGTGATAGCTTTCAGTGTAGCAGAGGTCAAAGCTGATGGGTCTAAAATAATTTCTCCTATAGTTAGCTCGACATCTTCGAGTTCAATGTCTCTGTTATCTTCTAACCCTAGGAGCTTCAGTAGTTCAGCAAGTTTGGTGGCAACTTTTTTTTCTTCCTCGCCCAACGTTTTCACTTCTCCACTCTTCGAATGATAATTTTTTTAGCATGAATCTTTGCGTCTTTGAGAATGATTTTGAATCCTCCAGCGGTGATGGGTACCCCAGAAACGGGAATCTCTAGAGGAGCTTCGACCTCCACCTCCTCCACTTCAGGTGTAGCTTCAGCAGGTATAGCCTTCCATCGTTCGACAACTGGATGCGTCCTTTTTTCGAGAAAGACCTTCAATTCATCGATTGTGTCCACGTCTTTTTCTGTGGCTATTTTATCGACTATATCCCCTGCTATGAACTCTTTAACTCGTTCCTTGACGCTGGATGGCATCCAAACTACGCGGTTCCAGCCTCCATCAACCTGAAGAAACTTCGGGGACCTCATATACTCAATGGATAAGCCATGGAAGCCATCTACCTGCCTCCCTCCAGCGGTTGCGTCCGCCATGGTTGAGAAAGGTAGCCCATTCACGGTTCTTTCTTTGAAACCCCTGTCAACGATTCCTATACCATCAACTTCGGGGATGTAGAAAGCTATAGCCTCGAAGCAGCCACAGGAGGTGTGAGGATATAACTCCTGCTCAGGTTTGTGTTGGCTGGTATAAAGCTGGATTCGTGATATTTCTCCCAGCGTGTTTTCTTTTACAGCCTGATTGGCCCCTGACCATTCGCCCTTGAAAGCATCAACGCATTCGCCTCTTTCGATCTTGAAAATTGGACCCTTCGGATCCACCCGCGCTGCAGCTCTGCCGTCGAACCAGCTGATGGCTCCGCAGTTAGCGTACCTTTGGGGTGTGATCACGCAGCAGTGGGTTGGAGCAAAGGACTGGCATAAAGTGCATCCGTAGAATTCCTTGACATCTTCATCCTTTAAACCTCTAGCCCTAGCATCTCTAATCTCATAGATCTCCATAGCCTTCTTCATCATTTCCTTCGCTTTTTCGGGGTCCGTGACGAAGGTTATCTGTATCTTCTCGATGAACGATAGATCGCTTTTGAACAGCCTATACAAAACCTTGCCTATCAATTTGAAGCTGTTCAATCCTCTTTCGAAGGATTTTTTGCTTAGCCTCACCCATATGTCGTATCTCTGATTCAGGTGCATGAAACCCTCAATGAAATTGCAAAATTCATGGACTCTTCTTTCTATAACGCCTTCAAGTTCTTCTTCAACTTCCTTTCCCGCGACATCGATCCAGATTCCAAAGGGGTAACTTTTTCCAGGCTCTAAGTCCTTGAGGTCAGGACCGATCACTGTTACCTTTTCATCTTCAATTTCATCCATTGGCCTGCTTTTTACAACCTCAAACTTCGCTTCTATCTTTGGTCCTCCAAGTTCAACGTACATTTGGTGTCTTCGAATCCTTTCTCCCTCATAGATCACACCGACGTCCACTGGGATGTCCTCAAACATTGACATTTTTTAGTTTCCTCCTAACTTGTTTATTATAGTCTCAAAACTTTGATTCCAAGCCTCAACCTTGAGGTTAGGAAAAGACCAACTTGCATGTGGATTGTAATATCGATCCAAGCTTATGGTCTTTAGATTTTTGGAGAAGTGTTTCAGTCCTGCCAAAATCACGAACTCCATGTAATAGGGTAGTCCCATGAACAGCGCGAGATCATAGGGACCTTTTCCATCTAAGCCATTCCAGCTTGCGTCCTTGAGTCTGTTGCCGATGTCCATAGCGGACATTGATGTAACGGGTTGAAAGCCTTGTTTCACAAATTCGCGTGCTGTGTGTGCCGTGGCGACGACGGGTATTCCAGTGTTCTTGTTTAGGCGGATGGCGTAATCAATCATTTTTCCGTTTTCCGAGCCAGTTTTTGTGGATAGATGTCCGACAACGAGGATGGGACGTTTTGCTCGTTTTATCATTGCCACAACTACTTCAGGTTTCGTGATGACGAGAGCCTTTGTTGGCCCTGCAATCTCTGCTTTCTGCCAAGGTTCTGCTTTTCCACTCATGTTAATCAACCTTTTTCCTAATCATTCTCTTTAGAAGAGTTGGGTCTGGAATTTTTTTCTCAGTCCAGTTCTTCTCCTCTAAGATTTTGAGGACTTCAGGTTTCATGGTGAGGGGTATGTCCATCTTGTTTCGGACAAAGAGATGGATGTCATCTGGCATAACACCATAGTGGCGTTTGTGCAGGTCAATGTAATGGGTCAATTTTATGCTACGACCTTTTGTGGTGTCGTTGGGTCTCATGCAGAGCTTCGCAATCATCACCATCGCCTCTTCTTTGGTTTCAGCCGTGGTGAATAGGTGCTCAGGAGCTGGTCCCACGTAAACTTTGTCACCGGTTCTGGCGTCATACACGTACCAATCTTCCTCTTTGTCTTTTCTTCCAAGAAGCATACGTCTATACTTGGATCCATGCGGACCAACGATTACGGGGATTCCAAGCCGCCAGAAACCAGAAGCTATTGACGCTGCCTTCTGGGACATGGCGCCCCAAGCGAGTCCTACGGCTCCAACTCGGTTGTGAATGTAATCAGCGATTTCCTCGTAATTAGCTCGTAGGCTTCTTTTTGCGAAGATGCTTGCGATTTTGATTGCTGCTCCTGCTATGTGGGGGTTGGAGACACATGAGCCCACGTTTAGGATACCGCCAGCTTCAAATCCACCTGGATATTTTTCGTAGATGGTTTTTCCATCTTCATCCTTCATCATGGCTGCGGACATGGCTGCGCATCCTGAAGTGAGAACGATATACCGGCGTTTAGCAAATTCTTCAGCGATTTCTGCAACGGCTTTGTTGCCATCAGGATAGTTAGCACATCCTACTAGAGCTACAACTCCAGGAATTTCACCGAGAACTATGGGACCGCCAACTTCTCTTATCTCTATGTCTTGAATGGCACCTCGTCCTGCGCGCATCTTGAATTTCTCTTTCCACAAATTGTCTTCTCCTGCCTTCACCATGAAGCTGTGGAGGGGGAAATCTTTTGGGCATGCGCTGTCACAGCGGGCGCATCCTACACATTCTTCGAGGATTGCAGCCAAGGGGTTAAGGTCTCCTTTTGCTGCGGCTTTCATGGCTTCAGGGATAGGTTGGTTGTTGGGACAGGCTCGAATACACTCATTACATCCTGTGCATGCTTGACCTGCCGCAATTATCTCCTCTATCTCTGGAAGTATGTTGAACTTGTTTCTTTTCGGGGCGACAGCCATAGCAGTTTTAACTGCAACTTCTCCAACCTTGTCAGGATCAAATATAAGCACGCCAGGAACCTTGCCTTCCACTAAAGCCGATACGAGTTCACTCGCAGGTTTATCAGTGCTGTTTTCAAGCCCCATACAATTTTTGGGACTCGCTGCAATTACAGGAGTATTGACTTTTTGTGCTTCTTCCAAGGTGTCTGCCCTGATACACTGCTCATCCACTACAATAAGGTCGGCTAATCCACTGCGTATGTAACGCAGTTGCCAAGAAATGGGACCAATTATCTTAGCGGCGGTACTGTACCTAGTGACGTCGATGGCTGTACAACATATTCCAACGACTTCTACTTGATTCAAAAGTCGTTTTTTTGTCAGGTAATCAATTATTCCAATGCTAGACGGAACATTATGACCTATAACGAGAATTGTGGGTTTTTTGAAATCTGCTACTCCGTAGCCCAATTCGATAAGTGGAGCTTCAGGATCAGCTTTTGGAAAATTGTAAACCGAAATCTGGGCCAAATCCGCGATTTCCATTCCAACTTGATCTGCCATTCCAGCGTGGAAAGCTTTCGATTCAAAATCAATGTTGTTTCCTTCTTGCCCAGTGTGTGTAGCGGAAAGACAATGTGTAACTTGTTCTTCGGCCCAGTCTATGGCATCCTCCAAATCCTTGAGGGTCTTAGGTCTGATGCCACAGACCAGACGTGTTACCGGGGCTTCTATGTCTATGTTTAAGCCTCCTACGTCAAGGGGAAAGTCTTCTCCATATTTCTCTATCAAGTGATGAACTAAGTGTCGGGCGTGGGCTGTATGGGTGGCAGCTCCGATGCTACAGGCGAGGAGAACAATCCGCGACTGCTGAGCAGCCATATTCAATCCACATGCCCCTCGCTTGTCTCCTGATAAATCGCACTTTCCGAAAGTGCATAAACAGCAGACATCACAGAAGGGCAGATAAAATGGTTTGTAGCGCTGCAGAAGCTTGAAGTCCCAATCCCTCAAATCAGTAATTGACGGGAAAGGAGTCGGACCTTCAGGTTCTTCCCAAGTTTCATCGACAATCTTGCCGATGGAAACTTCCAGATCCTTTACAACCGCAACGTTTGTCTTCAATTCCTTTGCTTTCACAAACAAAGCTTTTTTGGTCAATCGCATAATCACCTTTAAACTAGTTAAGATTGTAGTGAATTACTAAGACTCTTATTTAAATTTTCGGAAAGTAATCCCATAGAAGCCCTTAAATCCGAAAACGTGCTAACTAGGTGAAAAGAGCTAATTGGAGCCATGACAGCTCTGACGATGAGGCTTCTAAGAGAGCAAAATTTGCCGTCAAGTACGCATGAGTTGATTGCATTGAAGCAGATTTTGTTGCGCTAGGATTCTTCTACTTCTTTCCACCACTTTTTAGATTCGACTTTTCTGATTAACAGTTCTTCAACAAACTTAAGCTGTCTCTCGTATAGGTGAAGATTTTTTGAGTAGGCAACTGTTTTACCCGGTTTCACACCTATTTCTTTAGCCATGTGCTCCTTAAGGATTTGTAGCCCAGCTAGGTTGGCTGGTAAACCTGCATAGCAGTCCCAAGATCGGAAGTAGGTGAAGAAGTGGAGTTTATCATCGTATATTTCTGTGTCGATGATGGTTAGACAGGGCGGGTCGTTTATGTGCAAGTCTTGAGGTATCCTCAGCACCATGATGTTTTGTCTGTCACCCTTAAATTCTTTGTATTTGTTTACAACTTCTCCTATTTGATCAACGGGTTTCCTCAGTCTTTCTCCGTAGGTGTAGCTTTCTTCTGGGCTTTTTTCTGGGAGGAAAAGGTAAGATAGGTAAACTTCTTCAACGTACTTTATGTCGCAGGGAGCCTTCTCATCAATCAACGGTCGATGCTCCGGATGAGCTATTTCAAGGCTAACTGACAGTTTCTTTGTTAGAGTGATCTCGGAACCCTTTTCAACCCTAAATTCGTCTCCTTCTCTATAGATTAGATTCACTGCCTGATACCAAGCGCTGGGCAAGTCAAACGCGTTTATTAGGACATGCTTCATAGGTTTAGAATGGATGTTTCGAGTTAAAATCGTTTTGCAACAACCAAACAAGCGGTTGGATGGGATGCACGCGCTTCTTTGAAGAGTTGAGCCTATTCACAGAAAAAGGTCAAAGCAAGATTGAAAGCGTTTATGAGCAAGTAAGTGGTGTATGTTGAAGAGATACAAACAATTAGAAGCGTACGGTGATCGACTTGGACAATAACCTGCTTATGGAGCTTTAGGAAATGGTTGATCTTGTAAAAATCATCTTCAATCCGATGGATAAAATGGTTGAGGTGGAGCGAGGGACGATACTGCTTGATGCAATCAGAGAGGCTGGCATAAACATTAGAAGTATATGCGGCGGAGACGGCGAATGTGGAACATGCAAAGTGATTCTCAACAAAGGCGAAGTCTCCGATGTATCAACTAAGTATACAAACTGGCTCTCGCCTCAGGAAATATCTGAAGGCTACCATCTTGCTTGTCAAATCCGCATCCTAAGCGACGGCGAATTCACAATCCCCGTTGAAAGCCGAATTGCCAACCCTAAAATACTTCTCAGTACGGAAATGACCATCGATACACTTGATCCCGAGTCGAAAAAATATCTTGCGACCTTACTGCCCGCCCAAAGCAGTGAGCAGCGCCAGATTAGACTTGATGACTACTCAGGTCCAAGCCCAAAGGTGAGCGACGGCATCTATAACAGGCTCCTTTTGATGAGAGAACCAATAACCGTGACCTTAAGCAGGGGGAATACGCCTCCTGAAATCATCGACGTTGAAGCAGGCGACAGAGCCAGTTCAAATTATGGTATTGCCATCGACGTTGGAACCACGACCATCGCCGTGCTCCTTATCGATCTGACGAACGGAAAGATTTTAGGCAAAGCTTCAGCGTTGAACAAGCAGATCACCTACGGTGAAACACTCATCACAAGGATCGCTTTTTCACGTAAAGTCGAAAATGGATTGCGGAAGCTCCAGCAGGCAGTCGTCCAAACCATAAATGATCTCGTGAACAGACTTGCATCAAGCGCTGGAATCAAAAACGAAGAAATCACAAGCGTTTCAGCGGGTGGAAACACGGTTATGAACCACCTCTTAGCAGCGGTAGACGTAGATTACCTTTGGTTTGTGGATGCAAATGATAAGGTTCCTAGGAGCCCGCTCATCAAAAAAGCGAAGGAACTGGGACTCCACACAAATCCGGAGGCTCATGTTTATTGTCTTCCCAACGTGAGTCGATTCTTGGGAGGAGACGCCATTGGTGATGTAGTAGCCTCTGGCATGTACGATTCTGACGAAATATCTCTTTTCGTTGATATGGGAACAAATGGGGAAATCATCTTCGGGAACAAGGATTGGCTCGTATCATGTTCCGTCGCATCTGGTCCCGCCTTCGAAGGGGCAGGCGTCAGATTTGGGATGCGGGCGATGCGCGGCGCGATAGAACATGTTAAAATCAACCCTGAATCCCTTGAGGCGGAATACACGGTTATCGGGAACGAACCTCCAAGGGGTATCTGCGGATCAGGCCTCATCGACGCCGTAGCGGAGATGTTTCACGTTGGCGTCCTTGATTTCAGGGGAAAGATTGTCGCGGGCCGAACGCGGCTCGTTAGAGAGGGGAGAGACGGACTGGAGTATGTTATAGCTCCAGCAGAGAAGACGGCGATTGGTCGAGATATAGTGATAACGCAACGGGACATGGATTATTTCATGGACTCCAAGGGAGCCGCTTTGGGGGGAATAATGGTTTTGATGAAGAAATTTAACTTCTCCATCTACGACGTTAAGAACTTGTATCTTGCAGGAGCTTTCGGAGCATACACCGATCTGAGGAATGCGACAAAGCTGGGGATTTTCCCGGAGTTCCCGAACGCGAAGATACGCCCAATTGGTAATGGTTCACTTTCAGGTGCATACGCTACACTTTTGTCGATGAAGAAGCGAGACCATGCGAACGCCATAGCACAGAATATGCTGTACGTCGATCTTCTTGCAGACGTTATGTTCGCGGAAACATACTCTGAGTCAATTTACATCCCAGGTCCTAAGGAACTCTTCCCAAGCTATAATCCTTAGCCTGTTCATTGCGAACCATGAGGCGAGGCTTTTGCACCTGGATAATGTGCACTGCAATTGCCGATTGATCCAGCAAAGAAAACGGAGCATTGCCTATGGCATAAATCACTTGGGGTCTATAATTACACAAAAGTGTTGCGATTCGAAAGAACCGAAGGAAATACTTGAAAACGTAGAATTCACTTATTTCAATATTGGAATTAGAAACCTATATCTGCCACTTTAAGGATGGATTGAATAAGATGCGAGGTTTATGTGTCTACTCAAGGTTTATTTAGAGAAAGGCGACAGTAAGAGGCTCATCGCAAAAGACGTAGCCCTAGTATTTAGAGAAGGAAGCGGAATTAAGCTGCGTAGCTTAGAGCTTATGGATGTGGTTTCGTTAGAAGAAGTCAACATATCCTTAATAGACACGCTTAATTCTGTTGTGATTCTTCAGCCAAAAACGTGAATAGTGATACATTATGAAGATCATGGTGTGCGGGAAAGGTGGATCAGGCAAATCCGCGCTAACGGTTCTCATGGCTAGGGTGCTATCCAAGAATTATGATGTCAACATAGTGGACTCAGACGAATCTAACGCACTATTACACCAGATGCTTGGAGCGGAGCCGCCTACGCCACTCGTCGAGTATCTCGGCGGCAAGGGAAACATATTCAAGCAGGGGGAGGTCAACATAGTGAAGGCATTGGCCGCAGCCGGTCGAGGTGTTAGATTAGCCGACTTACCCAGTAAATATATGTCCTCATCGCCTGAAGGAATCAGGCTGGTAACTATAGGCAAGGTAAGGGAGTACGGCGAGGGCTGTGCTTGCCCCTTTAATTTCCTAGCAAGAGCCCTACTTAAGAGCCTGATATTGGATGATAATGAAGTGGTGCTGGTTGATACAGAGGCAGGCGTGGAGCATTTGGGTCGCGGCGTCGAGGAGGGCTGCGATGCCATCCTAACTATAGCTGACCCAACAGCCGAATCTCTAGTGTTAGCAGGGATCCTCAACAAAGAGGCTACACGACTAGATAAGAAGTTCTGGCTTGTAGCGAACAAAATTACGCCAAGCATAGCCGATGCGGTGGCGATGAAGGCTAAGGATGCCGGGGTAGAAACTGAAGGCTTGGTTAGGTTCGACGAGGAAGTTTTCAAGTCCAGTCTAGAGGGCGCGGCATTAAAGGCCAAGGAAGCCCTAGCCGATGTCGAAGCTGTATTGAAGAACATTGGGCTAATCGCAGATTCATTGCCGTAAGGATTAATCACCTAAATTTTTTTGGAAAATGTTTAATAACCCATCTGTAGCTCATTCCAGTCTTTTTGGCTATCTTGTGAGCTGTTTCTCCACGCTTGATCCCTTTACCCAAGTAGACTTCTCCCAGCTTTTCTAGAAATTCTTGCTTTTCCTGTTTCGAAACCCGTCGTCTGCAGACGTTGCTTACCAGCCTCGCCAACAGTCTGTCTTTCTATGTTATTATATGCTCAGGTTTTATCATAGTCCAATATTCGTCCGCTGCGAAAAGATGAAAGCGATCTATCACCTTTCCATGCTTATCCAAAGGTGGTATGAGATAAAGCTTTCCAACATGCTTCCCAAAGCTTTTAGATCAGATACCACATCTTTGTCATTCATTTTATCACCTTTACCCTCACAAAAACGGTTATTTTAGTATTAATTTTTACTAAAACTTAATACGCCTTTCAATCTTGTCCCGTTTTTCTTTTGTTATCCCCTCCTCTTTTGTTTTTCACGAAATTCAGCACAACCTGATGTGTTTCAAGCCTGCCTTGATGGATAAGCGTCCCAGAATATTTATTCTTTAAACGAAAACCAATACTTTGTGTTTTATTTTTGAGTTGTTCTGAGGCTATATGTTTGGGGTAAACCGAGATCAAAGCATCTGACCTTGTAACTCTGTGAACTTCATCAAGCAATTTTGGTAACCTTGGATCGGTTAATGGAAAATACCAGAAAATGTCGTAAAGCAAAACTGCATCAACAGATTCGTCCTCCATGGCAATTTTCAATTCTCCAGATGTTTCCATCCTCTCTATGTTTCCTAACCCTTCTGACTCAGCCCTTTCCATCAACTTGTCCAGATCTCTCCTGTCTTTGTCTAAAGCATAAACTCTACCTTCTTGCCCGACGATTCTCGCAGCAGGGATCGTATAATTGCCTGAGCCACATCCAAAATCCAAGACAAACTGACCCTTTCTAATCCCCACTTCTCTCAAAAATCTTTCACCGACTTCCTTTAGCCACATCTCTAAATCACTTTTCATTTTTCTGCCTTACCTACTATTTTTCTTTTATACTTATCGCGTTAACAGGGCAGTTCTTTTCACATTCCAAACACACCGCACAACTGCTAGGATTCGCGACGATGGGCATGTCCTCAAGCCATTCTAAGACGCCGTAACTACAGGCTTTAACGCATTCCTTACAGCCGGTGCACCGATCATAGTCGACCTTTATCTGAACAATCATCTTTGTTACCAGCATTACCAAAAGGGCTATCTTGAAAAACTTCATTTATCTACAAGAGCTTCATAAGAAAACGCGCTAAAGGTAGCGTGTTATCTTCGGTTCCAACATTTGTCTAGGCATGGCACCGACGATCCTGTCCACAAGTTTCCTATCCTTGAACACCAATAGCGTTGGTATACTCATGATCCCGTACTGCGCGGCGACCTCACGATTCTCGTCAACGTTCAGTTTTCCAAAGAAGATTCTGCCAGCGTAGTCTCGCGCAAGCTCCTCTACGAGAGGGGAGACATAACGGCATGGACCACACCACGGTGCCCAGCAGTCAACCACCACTAGGGGATGATTCTGAACAGCCCCTGTGAAGCTGGCATCGGTTAAGTCGACTGGTTTATTCGGAACTGATTTCTTTTGGGGTTCAGTGACTTTTTCCATCAGTTGCCTCAGCTTCTTCTGTCTTATCATTTCTAGTTCTTCGTCCTTCAAGGCTCTACGTTCCTTTTTCAGTCTCTCTTCTTTTAATCTTTCACTTTCTTCTAGTAGTTTCTTTAACTTACTCTCGTACTCGTTACTTTCCCACCATTTAACCATAAAGCATCACCTCCTTCCTACATCCCGTTAAATATTTGCGAGCACTCAAACTGGGGCGTCACATATATGAACCCGTTCCAGGGATTCCGGTGGAAGCACCGACGGGTGCTTCAGGGCCTTTTGAGGATGCGATAACGTCATCAATTCTCAGAATCATTGTAGACGCTTCCATCGCAGACGTGATTGCTTGCCTCGCCACTTTTAGGGGCTCATACACCTGGGCTTCTTCCATGTCACCCACTTTCTTGGATGTAATGTTTACTCCACTCCAAAGCCGGCCTTCTTCATGGTTTTTTCGTAGCTCAACGATGACGTCGATTGGTTCCAAGCCGGCGTTTTCAGCGAGGGTTGTCGCTATTCTCTCCAAGGACTCGGCGAAGGCGTTGATCGCCAGCTGCTCTTTTCCACCTACGCCACCAGCGTATTTCCGGAGCCTCCTCGCAAGCTCTACTTCTGGCGCTCCGCCACCAGCAACGATTCTGAGGTCTTGGACGACATTTCTAACCACGCAAAGCGCGTCGTGAAGTGCTCTTTCCGCTTCGTCGACCACGTGTTTTGCTCCGCCCCTAATGAAGACGCACACTGACTTCGGATTTTTGCATCCCTCAACAAAGGTCATTTTCTCGTCTCCAACATCTCGCTCCTCCACAGTTGCAGCGTAACCCAAGTCTGCCGGTTCTATGTCATTAATTATCGTCACAATTTTGGCTCCAGTCGCCCTGGACAGTTTTTCTATGTCTTCTTCCTTAACATTGCGAACTGTGTAGATCCCGTGTCTGTCTAGAAAGTGTTGCGCCGGGTCGTCTATGCCCTTCTGACAGAAAATAACTTTTGCTCCGGCATCTAAAATTTTTTGCACCATATCCCTTAGCATGTCATGCTCCTTATCCATGAACAGCTTCATTTTTGTTGGATCTCGGATCTGTATTTTCGCGTCGAACTCCGTCTTTTTTATCTCCAGCGCGCGGTCTATTAGGGCTATCTTTGCGTCTTTGACAGTTTTAGATGTCGATCCGATTTCGCAGACGTTACCCACACACGTGGGGCATGTTCCTGTAGACGTGGCTTCTTTGCTTATTATTAGGCCCTTTAAAAGGGTCGTTTCCCCCAGGGATTTGCCCTCTTTCTTCTGGATCTGAACATGCTCAATGTCTACGTTAACCTTTCCACCCTTTTCTTCAGCTATCTGTTTTATCGCTTGCACAGCAATTTTTGCAAAATGTTTGCGTTCACCGGAAATGATTTTGCTGTACAAGGAAGTTCTGGCGACGGCTTCCATCGTTTCCTCGTTTGAAGGTTTTATGGGAATAGCGATTTCATCCAGAAGCTTAACGGCTGTTTCGGCTGCCTGTCTGTAGCCCTTAATAATATTCGTTGGGTGAATCTTCTGATCCAATAGATCTTCGGCATTTCTTAACAGTTCCCCGGCGATGACTACGGCGGTGGTGGTTCCGTCCCCTACCATGTCGTCCTGGGTCTTCGCCACCTCTACCACCATCTTGGCCGCCGGGTGCTGGATGTCCATCTCATCGAGGATAGTGCGGCCGTCGCTGGTAATTGTTACGTCGCCGAGGCCGTCCACCAGCATCTTGTCCATGCCCTTCGGCCCCAGAGCGCTTCTCACCGCCTCCGCCACGATCTGAGCCGCCATGATGTTGGCGTGCAGAGCATCTCTTCCCCTAGATCTGCTCGACCCCTCCTTTAGGATAAGAGCAGGTGTTCCAGCGAGTTGAGGTGCGGACATACCATAAATCTCCTTTTTCGGAAGGGTTAGGATGTTTCGGTGCAATATATAAATTTTGTGCTATAGCACATTTTTCCATAGATTATCCATCATCGCTAATCCATAGCTGCCACTTCTTAGACTTCTTCACCAACGACGTTTCTTTAGCGGGATGCCGCAAATGTTGATTATCTAACGCCTGACTGATCATGGGAGCGGTTAATAACAAAAATAGCATGCGCCTCAAGCATGAAACTATTCCCAAACGTTTCAAAAATGTTTGATAACGATTTTTTGCTTCCTTTGAAGTTACAGGTTCGCTTGAAAACATAGTATAAATGTTTTCCAGATATTGAAGTGTCACAATTGAAAAGTTATTATTCCATATTTTAGTCTTCTTCCTACGGGTTTTATCTTTTCAAATCCAAAAAATTTATAAACACTACGCTAGATGTAGTGTCCATACTTGCTTACAACCACTACAAGATCTTGTGAGATGTTATCGATGAAATGTCCATTCTGTGGATCAGAAGGCGTTAGAACCCTTGAAACAAGGGATTCTCTAAATAATACCGTTAGGAGAAGAAAGGAGTGCGCAAGTTGTGGGAAGCGCTTCACAACCTACGAGTACATTGAAGCAATTGAACTTATGGTGCGGAAAAAGGATAGAAGAACAGAACGATTTGATTTGGATAAGATCATAAGAGGCCTTCAAAAGGCATGCGAAAAGAGGCCTGTAACTATGGAGCAGATTCGTGACCTTGCAGAGCGGGTGAGGCAAGATTTAATGGCGCAGGGTAAGGAAGAGGTTACTTCACAGGAAATAGGAGATCTAGTAATTAAATACTTGAAGGCTCTTGACCGCGTAGCGTACGTGCGGTTTGCCTCTGTATATAGAAAGTTTGAGGAGCCTGATGATTTTCGAAAGGTACTTAGAGAGGTGAGAAAATGAAGTATGTGAGAAAAAGAGACGGAAGGCTAGCTGAGTTTGATAGCGACCGTATAACTAATGCTGTCTGGAAAGCCGTCAAAGCTGTTGGTGGTAAAAATAGAAGTATTGCCAAACAATTAAGTGAACAAGTCGTAGCTGAACTAGAGAAACGTTTTGGAGACGAAGGTGTTCCTACAGTAGAAGAAATTCAAGACCTAGTGGAAAAAACGCTTATAGAGAACGGCCACGCAAGGACCGCGAAGGCCTACATTCTGTACCGAAAACAACATCAAGATTTAAGAGAATTAGCATCCCTTCTGAGTTCTGCTGATTTGGTGGATCAATATCTTGAAGTTGAAGATTGGCGTGTCCGCGAAAACTCTAACATGAGCTACTCGCTTCAGGGATTGAACAACTACCTTTCTTCTACTGTGATAGCGAAATATTGGATTACCAGAATTTATCCGCCGCAGCATATTGGAGATGCGCATTTCTCGGGAGATATACACATTCACGACCTTGGAGTGCTTGGTCCCTATTGTGTTGGTTGGGATTTGGTGCACCTTCTGCTTTCAGGCTTTGGCGGAGTGTCTGGAAAAATAGAGAGTATGCCTGCAAAACACTTCAGAACAGCTTTGGGTCAAATAATTAATTTCTTTTACACACTGCAAGGAGAAGCAGCCGGAGCACAAGCATTCAGCAATTTTGACACTTATCTTGCTCCATTTATTCGTTATGATGGATTAAATGAACGAGAAGTAAAACAAGCGCTTCAAGAATTTTTCTTCAACATAAACATTCCAACAAGAGTTGGATTCCAAACACCCTTCACCAATGTAACACTGGACATTAACATTCCAGATTTCATGAAAGACGAACCAGTGGTACTCGGCGGAAGGATACTTAACGACACTTACGGTGACATGCAGAAAGAGATGGATATGTTTAACACAGCATTTGCAGAGGTTATGAGCGAGGGCGACGCGAAGGGCAGAGTGTTCACGTTTCCAATACCAACATACAACTTAACATCTGATTTTCAATGGGAATCTCCAGTCGCTCAAAAAATCTTCGAAACCACAGCCAAATATGGTGTACCATACTTCTCTAATTTCGTAAACAGTGATATGAAGCCTGAAGATGTGCGAAGCATGTGTTGCCGTTTAAGAATAGACAACAGAGAACTGCGCAAGCGCGGCGGAGGATTTTTCGGGGCCAACCCCCTCACAGGTTCAATCGGAGTTGTTACGATTAATCTTCCACGAATCGGTTACCTTCAAAAAGACGAAGATGGATTTTTTGAACGATTAGGCGAACTAATGGAGCTTGCCAAAGACAGCTTAGAAATAAAAAGGAAGGTGCTTGAGCAGTTCACAGAGAATGCACTGTATCCCTATTCCCAACATTATTTGCGCAGTATAAAAGAGGCATTCGGAAAATATTGGAAGAACCACTTTTCCACCATCGGCTTAATTGGGATGAATGAAGCGATTCTCAACCTTTTTGGACACGATATAGCCACTCGTGAAGGACTTGATTTTGCAGTGAAAGTTCTGACGTTCATGCGGAACAAACTTTTAGACTTTCAGGAAGAAACAGGCAACATATTCAATCTTGAGGCAACTCCTGCAGAAGGAACATCCTATAGACTTGCACGTATCGACAAGAGAAAATATCCAGAAATCATAGTTGCTAATGAAAAGTTTCTTTCAGAAGGCGCTAAGCCGTTTTACACTAACTCTTCTCAATTGCCTGTAGACTACACTGGCGATCTTTTTGAAGCATTAGAACACCAAGACAAACTTCAAACATTATATACTGGAGGAACAGTTTTTCACATTTTCCTAGGTGAAAGCCTTTTCTCATGGAAAGCATCTGCTGATCTGGTAAAACGCGTAGCTTGGAACTCTCACTTACCATATTTCACATTAACGCCGACATTTAGTATATGCCAAACCCACGGATATATCACTGGAGAACACAAGCAATGTCCAGTTTGTGGAGCTAAATGCGAAATCTATTCCAGAGTAGTAGGCTACCTTAGACCCGTAGACCAGTGGAATGATGGCAAACAAGCAGAATTCAAGTTACGAAAAAACTTTGATAAATCCGTAGTTTTGACGACAGTGTCTACAAAGTGAAAGAGCATGGAATTTGGTGGACTTCAAAAGGTCAGCCTGATAGACTTTCCAGACAGAATAGCCACAGTACTGTTTACGTCTGGCTGTAATCTACGCTGTCCATTCTGTCACAACTGGAGACTGGTTCTAGAGCCTAAAGGTTCCTTTTTGTCAGAAGAAACAGTGTTCCAAATTCTCGAATCTAGAAAAAAATATGTAGATGCAGTGGTCGTAACCGGCGGTGAACCTCTTATGCATTCAGACATTCCACAATTTCTAAAGAAACTGAAAGAAAGGGAATTCGTTATCAAGCTGGATACCAATGGATTCTTTCCTGATGTGTTAGAAAAAAGCTTGCCTTATCTAGATTACGTTGCAATGGATGTAAAAGCTTCTGCGGAGAAATACGTGTTACTGGGAGCAAATGACATAAGCAACTACTTACGTGCAATTGAAATGTTGAAACAAGAAAGCGTGGGTTATGAATTTAGGACTACAGTTGTACCAGGCTTTGTTAATAAAGAAGACATTCCGAAAATAGGTGAACTAATAAAAGGTGCAAAACGCTTTGCATTTCAGCAGTTCGTTCCAGGAGATACATTGGATAAGGCGTTCAACGCTGTAAAACCATATTCTCCAGAAATTATTGCCGACTTTGCCGACGTAATGAAGAATTATGTAGATGAGATAATTCTTCGTGTTTGATGCTCATGTAAGGTTTTTATTTTTTGCATTTACAAAGAAGGGAAATGACAGAAAACTGGTGAAAACCGAGATCAGATAGCAAAGGATTCATGATTTCTTAACGGTTATTGATATAGCTAGGAAAAATGTGAAAGAATGAACTGATAAGATAACGACATCCGGTTGACAGACATCTGGAACAAGAAAAATGTTTCCTTTATTAGTTCAGTTTTGATCCGTTCTGTGATCTATTTTTCGTTTTTGTTATAACATTCAAGCTTTCATACTCTCTTCGCTAAGGCAGAGATCATCAGAGGTAGTAAGGATGTCGCTTCTCCCCAGATGAAAACTGTTTCAGCTTTTTCTTTGATTTGATTCCAAGACAATGCTTCTCTCGGCGTTGCTCCAGATAAAGAGCCGTCCAGTTCAATAGCAGTAGTTAGATAAACGACGTAATCCAATCCTCCTTTAAATTGGTTCCACCAAATTGTGTGATGTTTGCTTATTCCCCCTCCCACTATTAGAGCTCCGGTTTTCTCAGCTTCCCAAACTTGATCGTTTAATAGTTGTTCATCTTTAAGGACGTTGATCTTGAAATCTTTATCTTGGGAGAACATCCATAACTGATACCCAATCATTCCATCAGTTATCCCTGGAACTATGATTGGGATTTTGTTTTTCGTAGCCCAATAAATTATCGAATCTTTAGCTTTCAATCTTTTGCCAAATTCCCAAATTAGCTCATAAGTTGCTAATTCTTTTTTCTCTTTGTAAATCTCCGTTAAAAACGTTTGAACATTTTTCTCCATTTGTTGAGAGTACAGTTCATCTGGAACCAAAACGCTGCCTAATCGACTATAACCTTTTTTCTTTACTTCCGCATCGCTCAATTCAAAAGAGCCTTCGTAATAGTCTCCCCAGCTTCTCGCCAAATCGTGATCTAAGGTCCCACAAGTTGTAATGACCAAATCGAACCAGTTTCGTTTCACCATTTCTCTGAAAATGCCTCTTATTCCTGTAGCTACCAAACAAGCGGGGAAAGATAGAAAATTTAGTGATTTTTCATCCTTGATCATCCTTTCCAAAATATTTACTGCTTTAGCTACTTTGTTTCCTTGAAAGCCACCTATGTCTTCCATTTGCTCTAAGATTTCCTCAGAACCCTTTGATTTTCTTATCTCAAAATCTTCTATTTTCTTCATCACATTAGAAATAGTACTACAATCCGTCATTTAAAGAAGAAGGTTTATCCTGAAGCGTGCTACGCGTGCATCTTAAAAGCTTTAAGTCACGGGACAGAAATTCAATAAAGGGATATAGATACCATTTGTCGAATTCAGCCTTAAGAAAAATTTACTTATACGCGCTGACCATGACTCGGACCTTATTCAATTTATAACTAAACTCGCAGAAGATAGAGGAATCACAGCTGCGGAATTCACTGCAATAGGCGCCTTAAAACGCGCGAAACTTGGATTTTATGACCAGAAAAAACATGGTTATCACGAGATAATAGTTAACTCTCCTCACGAGATAGCGAGTTGTATAGGAAATATCTCTGTGAAGAATGGAAAGTCAATCGTTCACTATTTGGCTCTAGAGCAGGTTGGGATGTTATCCGGGCTAACCGCGGAAACGCTGAAACAAGCCTATGAATGTTTGGATAAGAAAAGAGAATAAGGAGAAAAAGAATTGTTTGGTTACATGAAATTTAGCAAAAATCAAAAATAGAGAATAATTGGTGGTAACTTTGCATCTTCGTACTAGAAAATTTTTTAAAAAGGCATTGAAAAAAGCAGGTTTGCCATATGGTGCTGAATCTCATGTTGAGGTTAGGGGATTTTTGGCTAAACACTATGATACCTTGCTAGATCTGGTCACTGTTGGATTTTATAAAAAATTTATAAAAGATGTGATGTCGAAGATGAATCTTCAACCAAGCGACAGAATTCTAGATATGGGGGCTGGTACAGGGAGGAATGATCTTCTGATGCTCGGTTATCTAGAAGAAGGTGAGGTAATTGGATTAGAGATAGGTGAGGAGATGAAAAAACAATTTCGGGAGAAATCTTATCATCATGATAACCTAAAATTAAGAGAGCTAAGGATAGAGAAGGATCTTCCTTTCCAGGATGAATTTGATAAAGTATTTATTTCATTCGCTCTACACGGATTTAAGCAAGAGGATCGAATTAAAATCATAGAAAACGCTAATAAAGCCCTAAAAAAACAGGGAAAGTTCTTCGTACTAGATTACAACGAATTTGACTTATCCCAAAAACCTTTTTATACCATGGCTTTATTTGATTTGGAATGCGACCTAGCAAGGGATTACATAAAAAGAAACTGGAGAAAAATATGGAAAGAACGTGGTTTTTCGGTCCAAAATGAGCATCTTTATTTCATGAATCTTATTCGGTTACTCAAATTAGAGAAATATTAAATTAAAATTTGAAATTTGTCCATGAATTCCTTAAGAATTTACAAGCACTTCCACTATTTTTTAATATTCTTTTTTACTTCTCTTGCCGCGCTAGGCTGTTTAGAAATTATCGTTGGTTTATGTGTGCTGGCTTTGTTGTTTTTTAGGAGCTTATTTTTTCTTTGCTTGATAGCGGTTTCAGTGTAGAATAGAACGTTCTGAGCTGCCCTTCTGATTTTTTTGGTTTCTCTTTGGATGATCAACTCTACATTGAATGGAGTTCTTTAATGTCCCTTCTTTCGTTTCATTGGGGTGTGTAGTGGTTTATGCTTCTTACGATTGGGCTTATGCTGTCGGACAGCTGTCAGAGCTACTGTGAGCATAGCTGAGAAGCTTAGACAGGCGTGTATGAAAGCCTGTTCCAATCCCCTAACCCTTAGGTGGTCTAGTAGTAGCCATTCTTTGGCTCTGCTGAAAAACCTTTCAATGCTTACACGCTTTCTAAAAAGGTTGACTAGACGCTTAACTCCATAAACGACGAAGTCACGTCCAATCCTTATGCCATTCTTGATCTTGGAGCCTTTCCTATGAGGAATGACTGGTTCAGCATCATACTCCTTCACAGTGTTCCTAACCTTTGCTGAGTCGTACTGGGCGTCAGCCAAAACAGCGTTGAAGTTTATGCCCAAACCCTTCAGCTTCGCTAGCAACGGCTTAATGAAGCATTTCTCGTTCAAGTTGCATGGCGCAACCTTAAATGCCAATGGCAGTTCACTGCCTGTGCAGCATGCCGTATGCACCTTGTAGCCGAGAACGAAGCCTCTTCTACCCCTTCCAACACGAGCTTCAGAGTCACTTTTGCCGGTTTTGTTGTCTAGGCTTCTTTGGCGATATGCTTTGATGGCTGTACCGTCCAAGGCAACGACTTCCTTTAACTGCTCCCTCCTTCAACAGTTGCTCCAGTAACAACGAAGAAACTTTCTCGTATCCGTCTCTGCCAAGCCTACGTCTAAACTGAGTGAATAATCCCTGACTGGGTGTCTTCCGTCTGAAACCACATGCCCCAGCAACAAGCTTATTCTTCTTTAGCAGTAATGCAAGCCTGCGGTCACTTGGAACACGGAATAGATGTTTCAGCAGATGAGCCTTCAACAATGAAACTGGAGGGATAGGCTTCCTGCCAGCTCCAGCCCCATAATAAAGAGCTGCCAAGAACCCGCGAACACAACCCAAATCCAATGAACCTAGTAACTGTCGAATACTCAATGTTTCTTCCAAACATAAGATAACCCAAGCAACAAAATAATTTCTAAACAGCCTAGCGCGGCAAGAGAAGTTTCTGAACTGAAATAGTAAACTCCTTTATGTTCATTATCAACAAATTGAGATTGCCAAGAAAAAGCTGTCCCCTTAACTCAAAAAATCAACTTTCCCTCAACATGGCCAGGTATTCATCTGCGTATTTCCCATCCTTAGCGCCCTCAAACATTTCTCCCCTTTTCACTATCTCCAACGCCAAATACTCGCTAGCAGCCATTCCAGCGGAGGCTCCCTCCGCAGCGGAACTAACGAGGTGGCGATGACCGGGGGTGAGTTCTCCACAGGCAAATATTCCCTTCCTGCTCGTTCTCATCTGATCATCAACCTTCACGAATTCCTCCGTCATCTCAAGTCCCATCTTTCGCGCCATCTCAGTATTTGGATCCGTCCCCACGGAAATCACCACCCAATTAACCGTTA
>Ga0307433_1000753_pt1 | contig 21866 bp, 23 predicted proteins | sample SalMarWE160210MG_FD_202166 | JGI IMG/M metagenome (GOLD analysis project Ga0307433, IMG submission 202166) | Salt marsh sediment microbial communities from the Plum Island Ecosystem LTER, Massachusetts, United States - WE1603-210 | ecosystem: Environmental > Aquatic > Marine > Intertidal zone >... | reverse complement strand
TGAACAATGGCCCCGTCCTCTTCGCTCATTCCATACATCTCTTCGGTCTCTTCCTCGCCGGTGTCGAGCTGCCCTAGAATCTCCTCGATGCTCCTGGCCCCCGATTCATTCAGGCTTGATCGTGAGATATCGAAGAAGTGATCGATCATCTTGATGATGTCCTCTTTTAATGATACACAGAACTCGAACTCCTTGCCCGGTACGAGCCCTTTTACCGTGTCTTGTGCAGGGAGGTAGTTGGGATTTTCCATCGCTATCACGATCTTGGAATCGGATTGGGCCACGGGAACGAAGAGGTTATTCTTCAAAAATGCAGGCCTGAGGTTTTTCAGTAACTGGCCTGGGATTACCATGCTATCATCGAAGGGTATAAATTTGGTATTATAGAATCCGCTAAGGGATTTCCCGATGTCCTCCTTTGATACATGGTAATCGGACATGAGAATGCTCTCGATGCTGCTCTTCATCTTCCGCGCTAGCACCATAGACTGATCGAGGTCTTTTTGAGCAATAATGTTGTTGGTGATAAGGTAATCGAACTTTGTCTTCCTGGCCTGTTGCCTAAGCCGTTGATGGTTGTAAAAGGCAATACCGAGGACCTTGGAGATCTCGGTAACAGATTTTTGGTCTTCCAGGGTAAACCGGTTTCCGGCAACCTTATTAATAAGCTGAATGACGCCCAGCAGGTATTTGCTGAACTTGATAGGCGCAACCAAGACCTGCTTTGTCATATAACCTGTCTTTTGATCCCAACTCTTGTCGAATAAAAGCTCAGGATTTATCTCCTTGAGTTCTTTTTCATCATAGGCATTTTTAATATTGAGAATCCTTCCTGATAGACCACAGTGCCCTGCAATGCTTGCATTAGCAATGGGAACCCGTATCTCGTTAATCTCCACGCCTACCTTGAATCTAGATACGAGCTCTTTATGTGCGCCATCGACAATATAGATGGTAATACGGTCCGCATCGAACAACGTGAGAATGCTGTCCCTCAAATTGATCAGTATCTCATCGACATTATTTGCGGAATGGATCTTGTTTGTGATGAAATTAAGGCTCTTGCTGAATTCCAGTTCCTTTCGCAAGGCCTCTAGGTCGGGACTCTTTCCCATTTCATTTTGTTCTTTAGGAAGCGCCATGAATTACATATCTATTATCAAAGATTTATATATACCATACTTTTATGCTTCTTTCCACAACATTTTGTTTTTCCTGCGTAAAGCCTCTTGGTTATCCATACCTATATAACATGGAAAAACAAGGAAATCCCCTTCTTCATACAAGATACATTAATAAAAAGAGCTTGAAATAAAGTCAATTGATTCTTAACGCCTGCATAGAACACGGTTTTTGCTCATTTCATAGGCGGTTACCTTTCGAATCATTTTGACAACGTAGCACCAATGGCCTAAAAAGGGTGCAGCCCTTGAAGCGAGTAGTTAGTTTGGGAGGAGGTCCCCTTAGAGCGGATATGTTCATTGACTCTCATGCACATCTCGATATGGAGGAATTCGATTCCGATAGGGATGAGGTTATTCAGAGGGCCTTATCAGCCAACGTGAGACAGCTGATAACAGTTGGGATCGATGTGAACAGTTCCCTCAAGGCCATTTCCCTGGCTGAGAAGTACCCCTCTGCGTTCGCTGCCGTGGGTATTCATCCCCACAATGCAGATGTCGTCGATAAAAAGGACCTTAAGCGAATAGAGTCAATCTCCACAGAAAAAAAGGTGGTAGCCATCGGTGAGATAGGGCTTGATTTTTATCGCAACCTTTCATCAAGACATAACCAGAGGAAACGTTTCAAACAGCAGCTTGACATAGCGATGCAATGTAACCTACCGGTAGTGGTGCATTCCAGAGAAGCCCACGAAGATGTATTGGAGATACTCTCCTGCTTCGAGGGTAGTGGATCAAGGGGGGTGATCCATTGTTTTTCCGGTGGCATTGACCTTGCTGGGGCATTTATCGAGATGGGTTATTTTATCTCTATCGCCGGCACTATAACGTTTGCGAACGCAAGCCCGGTGCATGAAGTCGTTACTGGTATCTCCCTTGATAGAATGCTTATCGAAACAGATTCCCCCTTCCTGTCTCCAATTCCATACAGAGGCAGGAGAAACGAGCCCAGCCGGGTAATCCATACTGCCCAAAAGGTGGCGGATATAAGGGGCATATCCCTTGAGGAGGTGGCAGCACGGACGACCAAGAACGCACGCCAGCTATTTAGGCTCCCCTTTACCCAATGATGATCGCTCACCCCATAAGCAAGGATAACCCCCTCGTTCTCGCCTCTTCCTCAACGAGGCGAAAGGAGCTTCTTGCGCAGATAGGAATCCCATTCGAGTCCGTGGAGAGCGGAATCGAGGAAACCGTTCATGGACGGTTCTCACCCGGAGAGATGACCTGTCGAGTCGCGGTGGAAAAGGCTGAATCGGTACAGCATCGCTATCCGCAACGCTGGATACTCGGTGCGGACACGATTGTGGCGCTGAAAAGAAGGGTTTTCGGCAAGCCGAGGGATATTCGCGATTGCCGTGAGATGCTTTTTTCCCTCAGCGGAAGAAATCACCGTGTCATCACGGCGTTTTGCCTCATCGATCCCTCTGGCATAACGGTGCATAGAGAGGCAGTTTATACAAGGGTGAAGGTGAAGAAGATGAGCGAAGCAGAGATCGAGGCCTACATCAAGACAGGCGAACCCTTTGGCAAGGCCGGCGGATATGCAATTCAGGCAATTGGGTCTTTCATGATCGAACGCATTACAGGTTCCTACACCAATGTGGTGGGTTTGCCCGTGTGTGAGGTGATAAACGCGATGATTACCTGCGGCGCCCTTAGAGGTTTCCCCCTAGCACATAAGTAGGTAGTATCCAGTAAGCAGTAAGCACTGAACATTTTGGAGTGAACTTCTTGCTGCTGTATACTCCATACTGCTTACTGCCTACCTTGAATGCCCTCTTTGTCTTGTTATCTCGTAGAGGATAATCCCTGCGGCAACCGATACATTAAGGGATTCGAGATGGCCAAGCCGAGGTATACGAACCAAATGGTGGCACCGATCTCTCACGATCCGGCTCAGGCCCTTTCCCTCACTTCCCAGCACGATGATCACGTCCCTGTCCCAGTCGAATCTACAGATCGATGTCTCTCCTTCCCCTTCGGCCCCCACTATCCAAAAGCCATGATCAGCTAGCCTCTCCAGGATCCGTGCCAGGTTGACGACTCGCGCTACTGGCAGATAGGCAGTCCCACCTGCCGACCTTTTATGCACGATATCGGTTATGGAGGCGGATCTGTCCTTTGGAATGATAAGCCCCTGAACCCCGAAAAACTCAGCCGTTCGTATGAGGGAGCCCAAGTTTCCCGGGTCGATGATATGGTCGGCAACCACGAGAAGCCCCTTGGATTTCTGGGAGAGGGCGATTTCCAGAAGGTTGTCTACCGCGCAGTAAGCATAACTGCCGAGTACAGCCACTACTCCCTGATGAGAGGTGCCCTGTGATACCCTGTCAAGGTAGGCCCGTTCCTTGAACCTGATCGGTATGTCCCTCGCCCTGGCGAGATCAAGGATCTCCCTGGCCCGTTCGATCCTTCTCCCTCTTGCAAGGAAGATCTCTACGATCTCCTTGCTTTTTCTGAGTGTTTCAGTAACGGCGTTTATGCCACATATGAGTTGGGTCAATTCTCTTCCCCTGCCAGTCTGAGATATATGTGATCATCTGTATTAGAACCGAGGTGAGCCTATGTGAAAAGAATTGATGTCGGCCGGTTGGATAAAGGAACGAGATCTACTCGGATTACGACGTCACCGGCGAATGATGCTCCGCTCATCAGAGATGATAGAGATCCCGGATCAGCGGGTACCGCCTCTTCGTGCGCGCCCTCTCGGAGAGGATAATCGCCTCTATTTCACGTACTGCTTGCGCAAGATCATCGTTGACCACGATAAAATCATATTCCCCACACCTCATGATCTCCTCCGCCGCCTTTTTCATCCGAAGATCCACGTCCTTTCTCTCGTTGGCGTCCCTTTTCCGTATCCTCTCCTCGAGGACCTCCATTGAGGGTGGGAGAATGAATACCGATAGGGATTCAGGAAAACGCCTCTTGATTGCCTCAGACCCTTGGATATCGAGATCGAGCAGGAGATCTTTACCTGATGACAGTTCGCTTTCCATGCTGGAATAGGAGGTACCATACAGATGGCCGTATACGTGAGCCCATTCAACGAATTGCCCCGCATCGACCATGCCTTCGAAATCCCTCCTGGTGATGAAGTGGTAGTGCTTACCCGGTATCTCTCCATGCCTCGGCTCCCGGGTGGTATGAGAAACGCAATACCCGGCCCCGCTTACGCTTTCCCTTATGGCACGTATGATAGTTGTTTTTCCCGTACCAGAAGGTGCGGTGATTACAAAAATCTGTCCCCTCTGTTGCATTTCCTGTTTATAGCTGTAGCATCTTTGCAGGATCGATCTAAGCTACATCCTCACCACGTAAGGTACCATCCGGAGCAAATCTTTGGGCTATCGTCTCCGATTGAATAGCCGAAAGGATCACATGGTTGCTATCGGTGATGATCACCGATCTCGTCTTTCTGCCTTGTGTTGCGTCGATAAGCCTTTTATCATCCCGTGCCTCTTCACGAAGTCGTCTGGCCGGTGCTGAACCTGGCGATACAATGGCTATAATCCTTCTAGATACGATAAAATTTCCAAAACCGATGCTGAGTAACGTTGGATCCATGCCCTACCCCCACTGCCAAAAAGTTATTCTACGTTTTGCGTTTGCTCCCTTAATTTTTCAAGCTCTGCCTTAATTTCAACAACAAGATGTGAAATCAAGGAATCCGCAGCCTTTGAACCGATTGTGTTCACCTCTCTGTTAATCTCCTGAAGCAAAAAATCCAACCTCCTTCCCACCGCGTCATCCTGGGCCATGTACTTTTTAAATTGGTCGAGGTGGCTTTCTATCCGAATCAATTCTTCTGTAATATCGGCCTTCTCAGCCATAAAAGCAACTTCTTGCATTAATCGATCTTCATTAATCTCAATTGATTTTTCCAATTTATTAATCCTTTGTAGTAACTTATCCCTATACCATGTTGATGCCTGCTCGGCCCTCTGTCGGATGTCATCTACATAACCCCTGATCGTATCCAATCGCTCCAAGAAATCTCTTTCAATCGCCTTTCCCTCATCGATTCTCATCTCCTCCCATGAGTCGAAGGCCTCATCCATCACAACCCGAAGGTCGGGCTCCATTCTTTCGAGATCCATTCCGTATTGTCGTATGATAATGGCGTCTTTGATCTGAGAGAAAAGCGACAGATCAAGGGGTTGCTCAGAGCCGAGTTCCTGTTTGAGCGCATTGAATATATCCCTATAAGCCCTTACCACTGGCAGATTCAACTCGAGCATCACCCCCTTCTCACCGTTGCCCTTGAGCTGCACAGAGATATCAACCCTTCCCCTCTTTACTCTTTCGGAAACCAGCGATCTCACTATATCCTCAAATGGCAAGAGGCTTTGGGGAAGTTTCAAGGCGATTTCCCTGTACCGGTGATTTACCGAGCGTATCTCTACAATGTATTCTAGATCCGACCTTGTTGATTCGGCCCTTCCATATGCCGTCATGCTCTTCAACATCTCTATCTCTCTACTGTCGCGCGCCTTCTCTCATATAGTGCAAGTATCCACTCCTTAGCCTGTTAAAAAGGTCGATTACCTTTTCCTCTGCGTAATCGGGATACGTCCATGAGAGGGGTTTAAAGGTCCCATCGTGAAAGATCAAGGTGAGATCTGCATAAATTCCCTTGCTCAGGTAAAGCCTGTGGCTATAGTTCTTCCCAGTGGCGAGCACGAGCCTCTCTAACGTGACATACCCGGGATCAATATTGATTGTTCTCTTTTCCCTATCTAGGTGCGCCTTTTCAAGCTCATTGGTGATTAACTTGATATCCGCTATTGATTCCGGCATGATGAGCCTTACAAAGGAGATAAATCGTCGGTAGAGAGGCCAGCCCATCTCCCTTTCATAATATCGCGTTCGGTCAAAGGGCAGCATCTCGCTCACCCAGTCAACAGGACCGAACCGCTCCTCCATCTCCTTGATGCACGCGTCAATCAATGCACCTTCATGGGAAAATAGGCTGCTTATCAATTTTACCTTTTCCGTTTCCTGTGGTTGGCTCACTGCTCGATGCCTGTTATTCAGTAGCGTTTGCCTTTTCCCGCCTATTGTCTGCTCCATACTGCGAAAGGTATGAGGCAACGGCCCTCTTAAGGATATCGATCTTCACCGCAGAGGTTCCTATTTCGCCTACCACGATACCCGCTGCCAGATTTGATAAGAATGCCGCGGATTTCATATCAAGACCGCTCGCAATACCAAGCGTAAAGGCTGCGATGACCGTATCTCCTGCGCCCGTTACATCATAAACCTTTCTTGCTATCGACTCTATACGCGTGACCTCCCCACCCTCTTCAAACAGGGCCATGCCTTCCTCGCCGCGGGTGATCAAAACCGCCTTAGATCGGCTGTGATTCATAAGCCTTTTGGCTGCTTTTATAAGATCAGTTTCATCCTTGATCTCCATGCCCGCAATTTGTCCCGCCTGGGTACTATTCGGGGTAATCACGGTTACATGCCTATAGAGCGGGTAATTCTTGACATAAGGGTCTACCGCCACCGGAAAGGTGAAGCCGGATATCTCTCCTGCTATACCATGCATCAGCTTCCGGGAGAGGACCCCCTTTCCGTAATCGGAAAAGATCATAGCTGAAATATGGCCCTTTTTCTCACGGACAAAATCCAGTATATGTATAATGGTTGAGGGTTTTAAGGGGACCCTTTTCTCAAGATCATATCGTACAACCTGCTGGGCATGGGCCACGATTCTCGTCTTCACGCTCGTCGGCCTCGCGCTCTCGATGGAGATTCCACCGATGTCGACACCTATATCCTCTAATTTTGAGATGACCTCCTTTCCCGGCCCGTCATCGCCCACAACCCCGCACAATAAGGCCTTGCTTCCCAGAGAGACAAGGTTGTTGGCCACATTCGCCGCTCCTCCCAGCATGGCGGATTCCCGATCAACCTCAACCACCGGTACCGGTGCCTCAGGAGAAATCCTCGAGACCTTACCCCATATAAATCGATCAAGCATGATGTCGCCGATCACAAGGATCGACTTGCCTTCGAAATGATCAATCCCATGACTCAATTGCGCTGAATCGAATTCCCTCATAATCCCACCGGCAAGCTGTGATCAGGTTGATGAATAGCCCTCAACCCTATGTGCTGACTTCCCCATTTTCATGGCAATCCCTAATTATTTATTCATACCATATGCTTATATAAATAATATAGCAATTTTGTAGGATTTTTTAAAAAAACCTACAAATCTCTCTAAAGATGAGGTATCTATCGCTTTTCGCCTTACTATGGAGTACGGGCGCTCCTTCTTGATATATCCTGAATAATGCAGCGATGTGATGCCTGGGATTGAATCACCTATGCTTTGGGCATCAGGTATCGGCGGATGAATATGAAAATAACATTGAGCTTTTCAAGACTATATGCCATCTTTATGTTATCTAAATCGAGGGATTTTTACCGTCATTTCGCGGCGAAGCCTGAGCAATATTGTTGTAAGGGGATTGCATGACATTTGACACGGGTTGCCGCCGACACCTTTTCCATTGCGAGCAATTCGAAGTAGCGGGTATCTATACTAAGGAGAAATCATGAGAAAATGCTTAGCAAGGCTCATACTACTTCTTATCCTCGTCATGTCATCAATCGCTTTTTTTGCTCCTTTACAGGCTAAGGAAGTCGATCGTGGCATTCGCATTGTGGCTGAATCCGGCGAGAGTTTTTGCCTCTACAAAGGCTATTATGCCCTGGTGGTAGGGGTGAGCGAGTATGACGAATGGCCTGATCTGCCGAATGCAGCTAAAGACGCACTGGAGGTTGCCTCTGCACTCGAAAGCCTTGGGGTCAACGTTAGGCTGCTCCTCGACCCCACCTACCGACAACTCAACGATGCCTTCAAGGAAACAACCTTTCATATAGGGCAAGAGCAAAATTTAGCCATCATTCTATACTTTGCAGGACACGGTGAAACCCTTGAGCTTGCTGACGGTACTGAACTCGGCTATATCATACCAAAGGATTGTCCTTTGAAGAGGGCTGATCCCGTTGGCTTCGATGATAAAGCAATTTCAATGAAAGAAATCGAATCCCTGGCCCTCAAGGTCAAATCCATGCACGTGCTCATGGTATTCGACTCCTGTTTTTCCGGTTCTCTCTTCAATCTTGTGAGGGCCGCACCGGTGGATATCACCGAGAAATCTGCAAGGCCTGTGAGGCAGTTCGTCACCGCTGGCGGCGCAGGGGAGCAAGTCCCGGACCGGTCGGTATTCAAGATAGTCTTTTTAGATGGCATTAAAGGATATGCCGATCTCAATGGCGATGGATATGTCACCGGCTCTGAGCTTGGCATGCACATCCAGGATAAGGTGGTGAACTATACGAGAGGCGGGCAACACCCTCAGTATGGCAAGATAAACAATCCAAAGCTGGATAAAGGAGATTTTGTTTTTCGATTAGCAGGCCCTGGTGCAATCGTTGAGGAGCCGGGAAAGGCCAGCATTTCGGTTGAGTCCAATGTGGATAGGGCCACGGTATTTGTCGATGGCATGGAGGTTGGCCTGGCTCCATTTGTTCATGTAACACTTTCACCGGGCGAGCACCACATAGAAGTGACAAAGGAAGGCTATGAGCCCTACCGGAGATCTATTCAGCTCGAGGCAAGTCTATCCTTAAGAATCTACGCTGATTTACGTGAAATGATACCTGGGATAGAGCAGCTTTCTTTGGATAAGGAATCTGAGGCTGAGAAAGACAAAATCTTCACCAACACCATCGGTATGAAATTCGTGCTGATCCCCGCGGGCACTTTTACAATGGGAAGCCCTCCGGACGAGAAGGAACGAGACAGTGATGAAAAACAACACCTCGTTACATTGCGTAAGTCCTTCTATATGCAGACCACCGAAGTAACCCAATATCAATGGAAGAAAGCAATGGGGAAAAACCCTTCCCATTTTACAAACTGCGGGGAGAACTGCCCGTTAGAGATGGTTTCTTGGAATGATGTCCAACGGTTCATAGGAAAGCTTAACCAGATAGAAGACACGGACAAATACCGGCTGCCCACCGAAGCCGAGTGGGAGTATGCCTGCCGTGCTGGAACCACCACTGCCTTTTATACCGGAAATTGCATTTCCGTGAACCAGGCAAACTATAATGGCCAACAGCCTTACAAGAGCTGTCCGAAGGGCAATTACAGAAGGAATCCGGCTGTTATAGGAGCTTTCCCCCCGAACCAGTGGGGGCTGTATCTTATGCACGGCAATGTTTGGGAGTGGTGCCAGGATTGGCATGGAGAGTATCCATCTCACCACGTAGCTGATCCTGAGGGACCTTCTTCCGGTGACACCCGCGTACTACGAGGTGGTTCTTGGTTCAGTCCTGCCAGGGATTTGCGTTCAGCTTGTCGTGGAAGGTACGCCCCTGTCTCGCGCGATGACGACATCGGCTTCCGCCTCGTCAGGGATCCTTGAATGCATCACCCGCACACTCCTCATGGCTTATGCTCCTCTGACGATGTTGAGTTGGTATTCTTTGTAACTGACTATGGGTGCCTGATGCGATGGAGCGGTCCGGAAAAACATGCACTGCATAGCCTTCCGATTCGGCGTGCTATATGGCGAGCAATTCACTACTATTTTTTCTTGCTTTTTAGGTAAACCTTTATTTCTTCAGCTGTGATTCTCCTGTCATCGGGGGTAATTCTCTTAAGGAGGCCTATAAGAGCAATATCTGCCTCTTTGCCCCCCATGTCCATGACCCCTTTGAATTCGGGGTCATCCAACATCGTCAGGACCAGCACTTCCTCATAGTCCATAGAAGCAGCAGCCTCTACCGAATATTTTATTTTACCGTCAAAAAGGAGGATTACCTTTTCCCCCTCCTTTTCCTTCTCAAGGATAACAATCTTATCCTCTGATACCTTTAACTTTTTCTCAAGCTCGGCCTTCTCTTTAATCAAAGCGTCATGCTCCACCTTAGGTGTCATTTCTGCTATTTTTTCGTCAAGGTCGGTCTTTTCCTGAAGCAGTGCATCGTATTTCGGCTTGGGTACCATTGCTGCAATTTTTTTCTCAAGCCCGGCTTTCTCCTCGAGCAACTTGTTATATTCCGACTCTGTCAACGTTACCGTAGGTTCTTTTTTATTACCTGATGGCAAGTTCGCACATCCTGCTACCATGAGCGCGAGGATACAGATAAGCAAAAGGGCATGTTTAGACATAATGTTTCCCTCCTTCCCCTATGATATATTTTACAGTTTTTTCACCTTTCTCTCACAGAAAAAGTCAATGGCAGGAACATGTCTCAGTGGAAAAGTCTTTCATTGAAGTCTATGTCACTCTACATATTATGGTTGCATTATGTCAAGAAAACTATGAAAAAAATCCTCATCTACAGTATCTCTCTTCAAGATGTGCAGGAGACAAATCCTCATCGGTGATGATCAAGGCAAGGCCTGTTTTTGAGCTTTCGATCACATTCAGAACCCGTTCTCTGCGTTCTTCAGGGCCTTTATCGATCGTAAATCGTACACGAACGGAATCGGGCTTCGCATAGCTATATCTTTCCTTGCCTCTATCTTTAGTCATTTTCCCTATTCTCATAAGGATTACTGGTTAACGGTATGTTACGGTAATTTATTTAGGCTATAGAAATCAATAAAAAAACAGGGCAGATTGAGCCATATCTATAATACCCCAATTTTCATTGACTGCCCCCTATTGACTTGCCTATACTCACAAAGAATGTCTACAATGTAAACCTGTGGGGCTATTCCCATGTCGATCTCGATCTGTATTATCTGCTTCAACGAGGAGGAAAACATCCTGAGGTGTCTTGAGAGCTCGAAGTGGGCCGATGAGATAATCGTGGTAGACTCCATGAGCCAGGACAAGACCGTTGAAATCGCACGGGAGTATACGGATAGGGTGTATCAGAGGGTATGGTCCGGGTTTGTTGACGGGAAGAATTTCGCCCTCTCCAAGGCCGCCTGCGAATGGGTATTCAGCCTCGATGCCGATGAGGAAATACCGGAGGAGCTCCGGGATGAAATCCAAGACGAGATCAAAAAGGAATACGCTAAAGAGGGCTATAGCGTGCCGCGGCTCTCTTTTTACCAGGGGAGGTGGATCAAGCACAGTGGATTTTACCCCGACCGCCAGCTCAGGCTCTTTAAACGCGACAAGGCCTCATGGGTGGGAAAAAGGGTGCACGAGCGCGTTGAGGTGAATGGAGAAGTGGGCAGATTAGCGAACAACCTCCTCCATTATCCGTATAATGGCACAATTTCGGGTCAGATTCAGACCATCAATGCGTTCTCAACCCTCCTTGCTCGAAACCTCCATGACCAAGGAAAACGTTTCAGCCCGCTCCTACTACTTTTAAGGCCTCCGCTCAAATTCATAGAGGTGTACCTCCTCAGGCTGGGTTTTCTCGATGGGATTGCAGGATTCATCATCGCGCTGAGTTCGGCCTATGCTGTATTCGTTCGGTACGTCAAGCTTCGAGAGCTAAAGAGAGGGTTCGGGAACAGGCCTTTCCCTTCCTCCTGAGGACCCATGCAGTGAAAAGGATCGCACTGGCCATTGAAGATTTCAGCAGGTTCAAGGGCGGAGCAGAATCATATGCCAGCTCCCTTGCCTCCAGCCTCATCGCTCGGGGATGGGAGGTCCATCTTTTCGGTCGGAACTGGGATGGCGAACCATCTGGAGCAACCTTCCACAGGATAGGGATCCCGCACTTCTTGCCCTCCTGGGTCGCGATGATCTTCTTTGCCCTTCGACACAGGCGCATGGTAACGGGCCAGGGGTTCAATGTGGTTCTGGGCTTTGGAAATACGATATACATGAATGTATACCAGAGCCATGGCGGGGTACACAGGTTCTCCACATCCAGAAAGGTATTTTCCGCGCAGAATTCCCTCCTGCGACTGCTTAAACGCATGCTCATCGCCCTATCGCCAAAGGATAAGACCAGACAATGGATAGAGTCAGCCCCGTTCAGGATCGAACCGAGACCCAGGATCATCGCGATCTCGGAGATGGTCAGGGATGACATGGCCTCGTTTTACGGCATCAATAAAGAGGAAATCGAGCTCATCTATAACGGCATAGATACGGAACGGTACAATATTGGCCTGAGGGAACACCTTCGGTTTCCCATGCGGGAACGCCTGGGTTTAAAGGAGGGCGATATCGCCTTTCTGTTCATATCCTACGATCTGAGGAAAAAGGGCATCGGGCCCCTGATCGAGGCCGCCGCTCAGTTAAAGAAATCCGATGCTAGGCGCTTCAAGCTGGTGGTGGTCGGTCAATCCCCCTCCCCTTCTCTTATCAGAAGGATTGCTCGGTTAGGTCTTGGGGAAACAGCGATATTCACGGGTCCCACGAAAAGCCCTGATGACTACTACGCCAGCTGCGATGTTATGGTGCTCCCTACCTTCTATGATGCCTGCTCGCTGGTAGTCATAGAGGCAATGGCCTGCGGTCTTCCTGCAATTACCACCACTGCCAACGGAGCAGCAGGCATCATCACACACGGCAAGAACGGATATCGTATCTCGCATCCCCCGGATTCCAGAGAACTCGTAGAGGCGATGAAGGTCTTTTTTTCCCCTGAGACCCTCCAACGTATGTCCAAGGAGGCCTCCCTCACAGGCCAGCGGTACTCGCTGGAGAGAAATCACCTCGAGATGCTAAGGGTATTTAATGAAGTAGCGGGAGTGGCTCCAAGGGGTGAGTAAAGGTGTACCCGGAAAGCTCTAGACCAGGAACTTCTTTATGAAGTACTTTTTTGATCGACCGAACTTGGCCTTCCAGTTCTTCTCCTTTTCCTGGTCCCATCTTCGACCGTCGAAACTAGGCCCTTGCCTGGTCATGCACCAGTTATGGTGGATCACACTCCTGCTGCAGAGGCCGTATTTCCACTTTCCCTCCGCTGGATAGTCATCCCTGATCCATGGGGGTTTGATGACCCCCTCGATCCTCAAGAAGTATTCCAAATCCTCTGAGATCCCCACCGGAGAAAAATCCTCATCGAAAAAGCCGAGCTGTTGCATCATGGCTGGCCGTATCATGAAACACACAGCTGATCGCATCCTCCCTATAAAGAGGGGGAGGCCGCTTTCCTTCACCATTCTGCAGAAGGGCTCATGCCCGCCCCATTTCTCGTACACCTTTTTCACGCTCTCCCGGATATTTTCCGAGGAATATGGCTTATTGGGATCGACGCGGTATCTCTTTGTATTCGAATGGGCCTCTACCAATTCCTTCATCACGGGCGAGCCGTTCTCCAGGGCTGCAACCCAGCCAATGCGCTCATCGTCTTCCATGGCCTCGACCATGGGCTGGAGCCAATCAGGCCCGAACAGGATATCGTTATTAGAGATCACATAGTAGTCGTAATACAAAGAGGAGCTTTCTATGGTGCCTGGAGCAAAGCGCAATATTTGATTCCACGCGATCGAAACCCCCAAATTCCTTGGATTCCTCACATAATAGGTGGGAAACCTCGCCTCTTTGAAATCTTTCGTGACAAGGCTGGCAATATCGTACTTTGAACCGTTATCCACAATAAGTACTGACACCTCTAAATCCACCTTATTCGAATCTGTGTATTGATAGAGACTCTGCACGCAGGCTCTGGTCATCTCAATGTTGTCCAGCACAGGTATTCCAACCAGGATCTTGATCATAGGACCTCTCACGGCCAATATTGCCTTTCCGGCTATGAAATATAGGGGAAGCAGGGAGCTATGTCAATACCGGCAGGCAATCGATTTCAATTGTTGACCCCGTATGTGAGATTTCCTATAATCACTTCCGTTAGATTGATACCATTCCATTTCATCACACTGAGTACCTGTTGACATGGAAAAAGCTCCAGAGCATTGCATCCTGTGTGGGTCTAGAGGCAGAGAACTCCTGTTAGAAAAGGATTCATGGAAGGTCTATCGGTGTTCTTCCTGTGGTCTTGGGTTTTTAGATCCAAGACCTTCGAAAGAGGATCTCATAACACTTTACAGCAAGCAGTATTGTGATGAACACTTTGCTGTAGGAGGAGATCCTGGCTCGCCAGAGTTTAAAAAGCCACTTAGCCTTGAAACACATCGTATACGGTTTTTCAGGGGAATAAAGAAAAGGGGTAGGGTTTTAGATATCGGGTGCGGATATGGGTATTTTTTGCTGGCTTGCAGAGATTACGGCTATGATGTTCAGGGTTTGGATATCTCAGAATGGGCATCCCAGCATGCCGCCAAAAAACTTGGGCTCCCCATAAGTATTGGACATATCAATGAGGTAAAATTCCCTCCGCACTGTTTCGACATAATCACCATGTGGCATTTTCTTGAACACACATCAGATCCACGAAATGTAATTTTACGGGCAAGGTATTGGTTGAAGAGCGATGGTATCCTGATAGTAGATGTCCCTAATTACGAGGGAACAGATGCGCGCAAGAACTGGAAAGAATGGGTTGGATGGAGCTTGCCCTACCACTTTTTTCACTTTACACCTAAGACCTTACAAGGGCTCCTTACGGAATGTGGATTTCGTGTGGTAAAGAAGAAAGACTACCATTCAGAAACGGTGAAACAGGCATTAAAGCGGATTCCTGTAGTGAGCATATTCGCAAGACGCATCGCTAAGTTTTATTCAGGACACAGTATAGCTGTTCTGGCCGAACTTCGGGGAGATAGGGAGGCTTAATCATCGTCGGTCCTCTCAAGGATCTCTGTGATCTTTTTATCCACCGCCTCAATCACCTCTCCGACCTCCAATTCCTGTAAACACCGACTCACCGCGCTGTTGTTGCACCCCTTCTGTCTGCACGGCACACAAGGCAGATCCTTGAAGATGATCTCGTGTTGCTTCCCTCTTGGGGCCCAATTTATTGGGGCAGAGGGCCCGAATATGGTGACCGTAGGTGTGCCGACGGCTGCTGCAATATGCATTGCGGCGCTGTCGATACCGATTAGTAACCCGCATTTCTTGAATACAGCTGCCAAATCACCGATCGTGGTCTTCCCAGCCAGGTTATAGGCCTCTGCACGGGCCTCCTTCACCAGATGAGCCGCCCGCCCCCTCTCATCGACTGAGCCTGTTATTGCGATCTGGACCGGGTATCTCGAACCTATATAATCGATCAGAGAGGTGTAGTTTTCTGTGGGCCATTCCTTGTAGCGCCACCGGGAAAAGGGATGGAGGGCAATGAGAGATCTGTCAAGACCTATCCCCTCCTCTCGCAGCATGCATTCCACGCGCATTTCCTGTTCCCTGGTAACGGTGAGCTCCGGATCGATGTCACGGGCATCTACCTTGAAAGGAGCCACGATATTCAAGCTGTGCAAAGAGGAATACTGCTCCATTTCGTTCTCTGGCTTGACGAGGTGGGTGAAAAGCCTGTTTCTCCACAGCCGACCATCATCCGCATATCTCCCGATCCTCAATGGTGCCCCGCTTACATATGATAAGATGGCGCCTCTTGTTCCGGTTCTCAGGTCAATGGCTGCTCCAAATTTCTTTGCCCGGAGGGCTTGAAGAAAATCCCTTTGATAGAAAAACCTTTCCAGCAGCGTTCCTTTCATCCTTTCAACCGATATCACCCCATCAACCCATGGACAGTCCTCGATCAATTCCCTCGCATGTTCCCTCACTGCGATGTACAAGGTACTCGTTGGCTTACTCTCCCGTAATGCCTTGATCGTTGGGATAGTGAGCACCACGTCTCCTATATCCCCAAGTTGTATGAGCAACACTCGCTCTATGGCTTCCAGCGAAATCTTTTCTCCCTTTACCAACATGCTCTACCCGTGCAGCTCAGGACACCGTCGAAGATGCCAGAGGATGAGCCTGATATAGATGACGAATCTTTTCTTTATCGAGTTTTCGAGCCCAAAGGTCAGTACCACTCCGGCCATGGAGAGAACGGTATTGGTCAGCAATCTCAAAAGGATAATCGCATAGAACAGGGGAAAGGAGCTGCGGCGCCACTTTCTCAGGAAGAGATATCTGGATCTGTAGAACATGATCCTTGAGCTTGCACCGCTCCCTACTGTTTTACCTTGGGCATGGAAAATCTTTGCCGAAGGCACGAAATAAACTCTCCAGCCGTCACGCCACATCCGATATGCCCAGTCCGTTTCCTCGAAAAAGAAGAAATACCGCTCATCGAACAAGCCCACCTCATCCATGGCCTTTTTCCGAACCATTACACAGGCGCCTATACATGATTCTACCTCAATGGGGGAGCGATACCGCCTTCTCTTGCTGGGAAACCTTTTTGGACATAACACTCGCAACAGGGTCTCATTACAGAGCAGGGTCAAGGGCGTTGGGAAATTGGCAATGGAGTTTTGATTTGAACCATCCTGGTTCAGCAGTTGTCCTCATCCCATCCCGGCTTTTGGATGGGATTCCATAAAATCATAGAGCGCTTGCACCGCTCCCTCGGTCAACACAGTATCACTGTTGAGAAGCAGGGCGTATCTGCCGCTCATGGACCGGAAGGCCTGGTTGTTTGCCGCTGCAAAGCCCAGATTTTCCCTGTTTGCGATGACTTTCACCGCGGGGTATCGTTCCCTTACTGCCTCAGGGGTTCCATCGGTGGAGTTATTATCCACTACCCAGACCTCGAAGGATATCTCCTTGATGGTGGCGAAGATCGAGGACAGGCACTCGAGGAGAAGGATTTTTGTGTTGTAAGAGACGACGATGATGGAGATGTCCAATTATTTCCCTTCTATCTTCTTTGCCTCATCGATAAGCATAATCGGTATGTCGTCTTTGATCTCATAGAGCAGCTTGCAGCGATCGCAAATCAATCCATCTCCGGCATCGTTAAGATAGATCTCTCCCTTACACTTCGGGCACACCAGGATATCCAACAACTCCTTGCTAATAGCCATTTAGAGCCTCCTTACGTAAGTGAGCTGAAGTGCCTAAAATTTAAAGTGAGCTAAAATTTGATAGAAATAGAGGCAAGATTCGCAAGTCCTTTGTCATCTATCAAAAGGTTTCACCCTTTGCTTCGTTACATACCCTTCATTTTAGGCATTTATACCTTCTTTTACCGCCTCATATACCATATCCACTGTGATCTGTCTCATGCATTGCCTATCATCGCACTGCTTCTTGAAGCAGGGACTGCAAACAACCCCAGCCCTCACTACCCTTTGCCCTGCTCCATACGGGCCGGTCCTCAAGGGGGATGTCGGCCCGAAAAGGCCAACAACGATGGGAGATTTCATTGCAGCAGCAATATGCATAGGCCCGGTATCGGTGGAGATGACCACAGCGCACCTTTGATAGAGGCAGGCCAATTGTTTCAAGGTCATCCTCCCTGCCAGATTCAGGGCCTCTGAGTTCATTTCAGATTGAATGGCTCCTATCGCATCCCTATCCGCACCGCTTCCTGTAAAGATAACTGCTGCACCCAGTTTTTCGTTGATACGGTCAGCCAGCAATGCGAATCTGCTCGGCTCCCACAACTTGGTCTCCCACTTGGCCATAGGATTGACGGCTACCAAGATTCGGTCAAGGTCTTGCTTTCCAAGCAGGGCGTCAACATAGGCCTTGTCGTTCTCAAAAACCGGGATAGATCCATCCCAGCGTGGATCTTCCACTCCCAAGCTCCGTGCGATATAAAGATATCTCTCAAGGGCATGCATCTCCCGGCTGGGAACAGCCACCCTCTCATGAACGAAAAGCCAACTTCCCTCTCTTCCATTATTTAGGGCTATCTTCCGTTTTCCCCTGGCAAGAAAGGTTAGTACCCCGCTCTTCAATAATCCCTGGAGGTCGATGACTATGTCGTATCTCTTACTCCTAAGCCCTCTTATAAACCGGGCTGCCTCTCTGCCTACTGAAATAGATTCCCCTTTTTTCTTGAATCTTTGCAGCCAGCTCTTGCGGGGAAACACGAGCAGCCCATTTATGGAGGGATGTCCCTCGACAATGCCCGATGCATCCTCTTCAACCAGCCAATCGATCCTTGCCAGTGGAAACCTCTGCCTCAAGACCTCAAGCAAGGGGAGGCTATGGACTACATCGCCGATTGCGCTTAACTTGATGATCAAGATATGGGATATTCCATCCTCCATGTTACCTGTCTTGCCTCAAAAGCCAATGCACGGCCTCCAGCAGATTCTCCGCGATGTATGCGGGCACAATCCCCTCCGGAGGGGCCACATACTCCCGCTCACCCATACCATAGCCTGTCAGCACCAGGATGCCAGGGAGATGTGCGTTATGGGCAAAGATGATATCGAGCCATCGGTCACCGATCACACATGATCGACCTATATCGATATCGAACTCCGCCCTTGCCATCTCTATGAGGCCGGTACCGGGTTTTCTGCACCTGCATGAACTTTTATACTCCAAAATCTTTCCATCGGGATGGTGAGGACAGAAGTAAATCCCGTCCACGCGGGCATTGTCTTTTTCCAGCTGCCTTTTCATATAATCATGTGTCTCGTGGACAAGCTCTATGGGAAAGTATCCCCTGGCAACGCCCGACTGATTCGAGGTAATCAGCACAAGTCGGTTGTGCTGGTTCAAGAGCGATATGGCTTCTCCCACCCCCGGCAACAGCACGAATCGGCTGATATGGTTTATATAGCCCCGCTGCTCGTTGATCGTCCCGTCCCTATCGATAAATACTGCAGGCTTCATCCTTCAATCTTGCATTTTACATGGTAGATTGCATCTGTTCCGGCATCTTGCCACGAAGACACCAAGAATATATAATCATTCTTCATGCGTCTGGGGCTCATTAATGCGTGAAAGATTGAAATGAATGATCCTAGGACTCATTCATGAAAAAGCCCGTTATTCAATTTCTATTCATCCCCTCTTTGGGTCTTTGTGTCTTGGTGGCTGAATAGTTACGTTAGATGTGCAACCCTCTTAAGCCGATCCATCTCCTCCCATACCTCTTTGGGCTCTATGGAGAGCATACATTGGTGATCTAATGGGCAGACCTCCTTCAAGCAAGGGCTACAGTCAAAGTCGTGCCGTACAATGGCGGCGTTTTCACTCCTCGGCCCGGTGGTAACATGGTTGGTGGGGCCAAAGATGGCCACCAGGGGCACGTCAAAGGCGGCTGCGATGTGCATGAGCCCACTATCATTGGTGAGAAAGAGATTGCACCTCTTGATCAATGCCATGGCCTGACCTAGGGTGGTGAGGCCGCAGAGATTTATGGGGGTATGGTGCATGCGCTGTGAGATCCTGAGACCTATGTCTCTCTCTGCGGAGGAACCAAACAGCATCACCTTGGCGTTCCATCTCTCGGCCGCCCAATCACCGATGACCGCGAATCTCTCTTCAGGCCACCTCTTGGCCGATCCATAGGCAGCGCCTGGATTGAACCCCAGGATAAAATGGTAGTTTGCGATACCGTATGAGGAGAGCATCCTAGAGGCCGACTCGATATCACCGTCATTGAGAAACAGGCTCGGCTCCCTGTTCTCCGCGCGCCAACCCATGGCCTCAATAAGGCCTAGATAGTACTCTACTTGGTGTGCCTCCAGAATGTGGCCATCGCGCACCACTTTGTGGGTCAACAGAAATCCTCTCCCATCGGTATTATAGCCGATCCTGTATCTCGCCCCTCCTGTGGATGCCAGAACTGCTGCCTCAAAGGCATTCTGAAACAGCACTGCTAGGTCAAACCTCTCGTTTCTCAAATGCGATATAATCCTGATCAACTCCCTGGTGGAACGAACGAGGCCCTTGCCCTTGTCGATGACCATCGTTCTATCAATAGCAGGATGATTCACGATGAGCGGCAGGACCCAGGGATTCGCGAGAACCGTGATCTGGGCATGGGGGAACGCCTTCCTCAATGCCGCCAGGCACGGGGTAGTCAGTACCGCATCCCCAACCCAGTTGGGAGCCCTCACCAGGATCTTTTCCACTTCTCCGGCTGGTATCTCATTCCTTGACCTGACCTGCATCCGACAAACCCCTTCGTGCTCGAATTCCCTTTCCTATGAGATCGAAAAGGATATGGCCATCATCGAGAAGACCTATCTTGATCGTAAGTACGGCGATATTCAGATCACCGCCAACTGTCTCCTCAATCCTTACCCAGTCCTTCTCCGTGGTCAATAAAAAGTCGACCTCCGGTCTCCTGCTCCACGACGCAAGCACCTCGAAGTCTCTATTGACGTAAGAGTGATGGTCGGGGTACCACATAAACTTCACCACATGTGCGCCGAGCACTGTGATCATCTCGAGAAAGTCATCCGGATGTGCTATACCGGCAAAGGCCATTACATTCTTTCCTTCTAGAATTTGAGGTAGATGGGCCTCACCGGTTTGCGGGAAGAGCACCTCATCGGCAAGATGGCAGGAGCGGAGCACCGGCTTACCAGCAACGGTTTCCTTTACGAGCTCGACGAGCTCATCTCCACGGTTCTGCTCACTACACCTGCTTACGACGATGAGATCCGCCCTCTTTATCTCCTCAAAAGGCTCCCGCAATGGACCAAGGGGCAGCAATGATCCATTGCCGAACTTCCTCTTTGCGTCTATAAGAAGGACGTTGAGATCCCTATGGAGCGAGAGGTGCTGGTAGCCGTCGTCTAATAACAATAACTCAGAGTTGAACAGCCTCAGGGCCATATCTCCTATTGCATATCTGTCCTTCGATATCAATACCGGCGTAAAGGGAAACTTTTTGGCGAGCAGTATTGGTTCATCTCCCGCATCGTATACCGATGAGATCTGCCCTTTTCCATCAGAGACAACAAGGGATTTCAGTTTCGACTTGCTCTTATATCCCCGCGAGAGGATAGCAGTGCGCAAGCCACCCTGTGCTGCCCATTCCGAAAGCATGGCGACAAAAGGGGTCTTGCCCGTTCCTCCTGCGGTGATATTCCCTATGCTCACGACAAAGGCAGGCAGGGACTTGGCCTTCAATAGGCCCTTGCGATATGCAAGAAGCCGGAGCATTACGGCTGCTGAATAAAGAAGAGAAAGAAACCCCAGGAACAATGAGAGAAAATTCCACTCCCTTTTCTGGTGTCGTGCCGACCAGGTAATTCTATTTTTTTTTATTACGATAGGCACTTTAGGTATACCTCACATTTCAATGTAAGGCTTCAGTGTCTCCATTACCCTGACCAGCGCACCCTGATTGTGCTGCACGAATTCCTGAGCCCTTTTTCCCATCCATTCCCTCTCTCCTCTATCCCCCAAGAGATCGGTCATAGTCCGAAGTAACTCGTGCTCATCGGCAACGGCCCTTCCACCCCCAGCTCTGATTAGTAATTGTGACATGGTTGAGAAATTGTACGTATGGGGGCCAAAAAGAACAGGTACGCCGAAGGAAGCCGGCTCCAGTAGATTGTGGCCTCCCTTTTTCACGAGGCTCCCCCCCACAAAGGCAACATCCGCGAGTCCGTACACCCGCCCCAATTCCCCAAGCGTATCAAGGATAATAACACTACATCCATGTTTCTCTGCGGGCAGTTCAGTCCTTCGAATGACCTTGAATCCATTTCCTCGGGCAAGCTCGTAGACCTCGTCAAACCTCCTCGCATCTCTCGGCGCGATGATAAGGGCCAGATTTGGGAATTCATGAAGAAGTTTCCTGAATACACTGAGTATACTCACCTCTTCGGGATAATGTGTGCTCCCCGCTATCCAAGTCGGGCAATCCTTGAGCCCGAAGAGCGCGCGCCTGCTCTGGCGGTCC
>Ga0307433_1000752_pt1 | contig 21945 bp, 13 predicted proteins | sample SalMarWE160210MG_FD_202166 | JGI IMG/M metagenome (GOLD analysis project Ga0307433, IMG submission 202166) | Salt marsh sediment microbial communities from the Plum Island Ecosystem LTER, Massachusetts, United States - WE1603-210 | ecosystem: Environmental > Aquatic > Marine > Intertidal zone >... | reverse complement strand
ATGCCGCGCCCCGGCCCGAGCAGCCTCGTGCCCCTTCGCAGGAGGCGACGCATGCCTCGCGCCCGCCCTGGTCGGAGAGAAAGATGATCCCGTGTACGTGGTTAGGCATCACTACGAAGTCGTCCAACACGACATCGGCAAAGTGAGTCGGTATCTCGGACCACAATGCTTCAGCCATCTCACCCGTAGGGGTCTTGTGAGTTTTGCCATCGACCACACGCCCGAAGAGACACCTCTTCCTGGCAGAGCAGATGGTCACGTAATACGCCCCGTGCTGCGAATAGTCGTAGTTGCGGAGACGGATGGAATGGCGTCTGTGCCTGCTTTGGTTATGCGTCATCCGCAATGCCCCTTCGCGCTTTGGCACATGGGGCGAGGCATGCCTCGCCCCTACGGCGCTCTATTCGCCGCCTTCGCCGACGCGGTCGCCGACGCACTGAAGGCCGCCAAGTAGCCGTTCCATCGACGCCGAGCGCACCCGACCGACCGAGCCCGACCGACCGAGCCCGACGGACCGAGCCCGACCGACCGAGCCCGACGCGGAAGCGTCGGGTCACAACCACGCGCCGTCCAGTACCCCCACGTCCCAAAACCCGTTCGCGGCGGCCCGGGAAGGCCGCCACGCCGAACGTGTCCCCGGCACCTGCGGTGCCCCCCCTACCCCGCCCCGAGCATGGCCCGGGCAACGTATTGCACCATGAACAGCACGGCGAACAGCACGACGAGCCAGTGCAGTTCCCTGGCGCGGCGTGTCACCAGGCGGAGCATCACGTAGGAGATGAACCCCCACGCGATGCCTTCGGCGATCGACAGGCTGAACTGCATGACGACGATCGTGAGAAACGCCGGAATCGCCTCGACGTAATCGTCCCACTCGATCTTGCGGACCGACCCCATCATCATCACGCCGATCACCACGAGGACCGGGGCGATGACCGGGTAGAACGTGACCTCGACCGGCGTCCCCGCCACCACTTGCCGCAGCGCCTCGCCGGTCTCGGCATGGACGACGTGCGCGCCCCTGCCCACCATCTCAACCAGCGGGGCCAACAGCAGCGCCAACAGCAGGAGCACGCCCGTGACGACGGCCGCCAGCCCGGTCCGCGCCCCTTCTCGCACACCGGCCGCGCTCTCAACGTAGGTCGTGATCGTGCTCGTCCCGACCAGCGAGCCCGAGACGGTGCCGACCGCGTCGGAGAACAGCGCCCAGCGGGCGCGTGGCAACCGCCCCTGTTCGTCAAGGAACCCGGCCCGCTCCGCCACGCCGATCAGCGTCCCGACGGTATCGAACAGGTCGAGAAAGAAAAAGATGAAGACCACCAGAAGAACGCCGACGAGGCCGTGGTTCCGGAAAATGGCCAGCGGGTCCTCGAAGACCGCCCCAAGGGTCGTTGCGGGCCAGGCCGGAACGGCCACGATGCGCGACCACCACGTGTCGCCCTCGCGCAGCCGGGCCAGGATGACGCGGGCCTTCTCGGGCGGGACGGGCGTGGCGGCATCAACCTGCCCCTGCGTCACGCCGATCCGCTCCAGGTACTGCGCTTCGGTGATGACCTCCAGGCCGTCCGGCTGGTGATACGCCAAGTCCCACTGACTGACGCCCCAGGCGATCAGCCCCGTGGCGATGATGCCGACCAGAATGGCCGCACGGAACCGCAACGCCGTCAGAATCGCGGTAACCGCAATCCCCGCCAGCACCACGAGTACAACGGGACTCGCCAGGTCCCCCAGCCGCACCAGCACGGCCGGGCTGTTCTGCACGACGCCGCCGTACTGAAGCCCCACGAAGGCGATCAGCAACCCGATGCCCACGGCGATGGCGTACTTGAGGCCCTCGGGCACGGCGTGCATAATCGCCTCGCGCAGGCCGAAAAAACTCAACGCCAGAAACACGGCCCCGGCCATCAGGTTCGCCAGCAGGGCTTCCTGCCATGCAAAGCCCATCCCCAGGCAGACCGTGTACGCGAAGAAGAAGTTGGTCCCCATGCCCGGTGCCAGGGCGAATGGAAGGTTCGCAAGCAGCCCCATCAGCACACACGCCAGCGCCGAGCACACGCACGTCGCAAAAAAGACGTCGGACGGCGGCATGCCCGTCGCCGACAGCACCGCCGGCTGCACAAACACGATGTACGAGAGCGTCAGGAACGTGACCAGACCGCCGCGTATCTCCGCCCCGACGGTCGTGCGATGTTCATGAAGATGAAACATGGCCCGGACCCTCCGCGCACGTGCCGGCCGCCATGAGACGTGGCCTTGGGTATCCGCCCGGTCGCACGGACTGCCCGACCCGAACGGCCCGAGCGGGTCAGTCGCCTTCGACGACGATCGCTTCGGTGGGGCAGGCGTCGGCGGCCTCGCGGACGACGTCGGCCAGATCCTCCGGCACCTCATCCACCAGGACGACCGAGACATCGTCGCGGAGGTCAAAAACCTCCGGACATAACTCCACACACACACCGCATCCGGTACACACCTCGGCATCAACGCGGACCTGCATCCGGCGCCTCCTCCCGCGGAGGAACTCGTACGCGTTTAGCGTGTCGGTTGTGGCTGTCGCCCTGAGCGAAGCGAAGGGTCTCGCCGTGGAAACGACGAAACAGCAAAGACCACGGCGGGATTCTTCGGCCCGCAAGCGGGCCTCAGAATGACAACGCTAAACACGTACAGGAACTCGTTCCTCCGTCTCGAGCCGCTCGCGAGGGCCGTGACCCGCCGCGACGATCCCGCCAACAGAACGAAGGGACGGGTCAGCCCCGTCCCCTCGTGTCACGATGTTCCACCGCGAGCCGTCCCGGGCGAGGCCGAAGCGCACCCGCCCGGCCCTGCCCGCCGGGCACGGCATACGGTGCGCAGAGACGACCCGTGCCGGCTACTCACGGCACACGCCTCACCTGCCTTCCGGGGCAAAGGCTGTCGCGTCGAGGCAGACGTATTCGGGTGCGATGCCCTACTTCGAGGGCAAGATCGTGCCGATCGCCGAGACCAATTCCTTCAGGTTCTTCTTGTCGCTGTTGTAGACGACCGACTTACCCTGCCGCGTCCCGACGACAAGACGCCCCATCCGCAACAGGCCGAGGTGGTGGCTGACGGTCGGCTGCTTCAGGCCCAATCCGTCACACAGGGCGGTCACATTCCTGGGCCCTGCGCCGAGCAGTTTCAGAACGCCCAGCCGGGTCGGGTCTGAGAGTAATGCGAAACCGCGCGCCCACTCCGACAACTCCGCCTTCGCTGCAACACTGATTTTCTTCGCCATCGATCCTACCCTTTCTTTTCGTCCCCCCTGCAACCAGCGGTTACCAAGCGTAACCGGCATCAATGCAAGTGGAACCCACCCCGTTGGCAGGCCTCACTCATCCATGGGGAATAAGACAACCGAGGGTACGATTATAGCAATCCGCCAGTCCCCTGCAAGTCCTAATACTCGGAAAATCTTCGCCTCGGGCCAATACGCACATCAAGCGGAATGAACCCTCCGTCCATGCCACCTGCCAACGCCGGCAATAAATCTTCCATTCATGACATCAGCAAGCCGGCTGAACCCCCACGCCCCAGCAAAGCAAAACTGGTGGGCGATACTGGACTTGAACCAGTGACCTCCTGCGTGTCGAGCAGGCGCTCTAGCCGTCTGAGCTAATCGCCCACCGAAGTGGCTCGCACAAGCATACCGACACCGCCCGACGTGTCAAGACCAAATCGCGCCGCCACGGTCCGACGCCCGCGGCAACGCTTTCCGGCGCGCGGCTCATGGCCATGCCGCTGTCATTTCGAGCGAGCCCACCGCAGGCAGCCGAGTGGAGCGCTGTAGCCGCAGTGCCCGCAGGAAATCTCGCCGCAAAGAACACCAACGGCGAGACCCCTCGACTCGCTGCGCTCGCTCGGGGTGACAGACGCTGTGCCCTCCCGGGAGTAGACGTCGCGGGTGTCGCCGTGCGGTGGCTCGCTCGGGGTGACAGGCGCTGCGCCCTGCCGGGGTGACAGGCGTTGCGCTCACTCGCGCTGACAGGCGCTGCGCCCTCGGCGGCGGGCCACAATCTTAGGGCAGGCCTGAGATGATCTGCCGCACTGCCGCGAGCACGTCCGCACCCACGACGCCGATCGAGACGCCGGTCGCCCGGTCGTCCGGAACGAGGCCGAGGACCGGCGCGCCCGTCACGCGCTGGACCTCGTCGGGGTTGGCCGACTGGGCCACGTCGTCGGAATCATGGTCGTATCGGTTAAGGACGATGCCGGCCACCTCCAGCCCCCTGGTCCTGAGCACCTCGACCGTCATAGCCGTATGGTTAATCGTTCCCAGCACCGGGCGGGCCACCACCAGGACCGGCAGGTGAAACCGCTGCGCCAGGTCCGCCACGGACTGCCTCGGCGTCACCGGACAGAGCGCCCCGCCGATGCCCTCGACAAGCATGACGTCGTGGGCCCGCTTGAGCCGGTCCCACGCCCGCCACATCGGCAGGAGGTCGAGTTCAACCCCCGCCCTTGCCGCCGCGACCGTCGGCGCCAGCGGTTCGGCCAGGCGGATGGGCGAGATCTCGTCCAGCGGTTCCGGCGCGTCGGCCGCCTTCGCCAGGAACTCGGCGTCCTCCGACACCAACCCCTCCCGCCTCCGGACACAACCTGTCGCTATGGGTTTCATCACGCCGACGTTCACACCGTCGGCCCGGAACACCGCCGCCATCGCCGCCGTGACGATGGTCTTGCCGACCTCCGTGTCGGTCCCCGTGATGAACAGGCCCCGGCTCATGGCTGGCGGGTCACTTTGGCGTGCAGGGTGGTTGGTAGTGCCGCAAGAACTCAATTGCGCTCTGTTTGTCCGCGAACTTGGCCTCAATTCGGTCGCCGTTGGTGTAGCGCACGTCTATCTCGTACCTAAGCATCAGCAGACCGTGATCGCTCTCGTCGTATTCCTCAATGAACTGTATTGCCTTAGCGAGGGAGGGGCAGTCGGTTGCCGAACCGTAGAGCGGAAGAACCCGGACAAGTTCAATGACCCTCGTGACCGCGGCCTCAAGAGCAGCCATAAACTGCCCCATCTGCTCCGCACCTATTTGTCTCAGGTGACGGACGACGCGATTCTGCTTGTTCTGGCTCAGGGCTTCCCAAGATTGAACTTTCGCCCAGGAATCCTCGTCTGGCGTGTCCTCGTCATAGTCCACGTCCACGCCAACGCGGCGGAAGGCGCTCACAATCGCCTGCCACCCGTAGTAAAGAACCGTGAAACCACGGGACCTCAGTTGCGCCAGCGCTCCGTCAGTAAACACCCCGCCTAGCACTGCCCCAATAAACGGTGCGACGTTCGAGTACGTAGTCTTTAGCGGAAGAACAGCACCTTGGATTTCTTGGGCCTTGTTCCGAGAATGTTTTGTGTACCGCCGATAAGCCACTTCTATAAACGCCACTGGCGTCCCTATCTCATCGTGCGTCCCGTCCCGCTCAAGTACATAGTCGAGCTCGTGAGTATTTCCGTACATGTCCTTCCAGGAAACCTTCTTGCCTCGCCTTGCCGGCCTTGGTCCTTTGCGGTCGAGATAGAGGCCATGTGTGCCGGCGAAACCGGCCAGAAGCGGCTCAACAGACGCCTCAACAACGTCCCCTATGATCTGCCCTAACTTGTGAGAAGGTGATTGCGCCATCGCTTAGCCCTTTACCCAGAGCCGTCCTTCATGAAGCGGAACGCGATGTTTGCGGTTTTTCCATTTCACATTGCGGTCCCTTGTTTTCTCAAAGCTGAACGAATCAAAACCCACGGCTACCGCCAGTTCCCCCAGCCACCGATCCACAGGAACATAGACGCCATAGGGCGCTGAGTCGCCGATCACGAAGCAGACAAGTGAGCCGCTGCCGGTCACTCGGCGCAGGGCGCGCCACACACGGGCCATGTCACTGAAGTATGCAGCAACCATCGTGTGGTACGCTTTCCTTCCTCCGTGGTGCTCGCGCTCGACCGCCAGTTTTCGACACGTCGTCGCAAGGCCATCGCGAATGGGCTCAAGCCGTGGGTCCCCAAGGATTTGCTCGGTTGCCGATACCTCCTTAGCCACGTGTTGTGTGCACGCCCGAACCAGGTACTGCCGCACCGCTCCTTGAAGATCACCCCAACCCCGGATCTCCCCCAGGAAGGTCATCTCAAGTCGGGTCGCGTCTGCGTAGTCGTAGTTGTTTGCGTAAGGCGGCGAGGTCACAACAAGGTCTGCCCACCCGTCAGCAACCGAGCCGCACTCGCGGGCATCCTCGGCATACAGTTGGGCCCGAGGCCCGATGGGGTAACTCTGACGCTGAAGCATGTCGCAGCACATCGTCTCAACCGTGGCCTCGAATGCCTCATAAGGGTGCAAAACCTTTGCCTTGCGTTTCTTCGGCAACACGTACTGCCACTGCGCCGTACCCACCGGCGAACACGCTCTCAGGATGGACATGAGTGCGAGCCAAGTCAATTCCGAAAAGGCCGAGCCGTCAGCACACGACTCCCACGAAACACGTAAGCGGTGCAGGTGTTCCAGGATGTCCTTCGGAAAGCACTTGGCGACCAACCTTGGGTATTCAGGAACCGCCCCCCGCTTTCGCTTCGCCGATTCTAACAGTTGATGGGCATATCTACGGAACGCCCTTGGGCTTTCCCTCCACAGGAGTTTGGTCTGCGCGACCCGCGCAACAAATGGGTGAGCCTCGACGCCGGCTCCTTTCACCCCGCAGAGCTCCGCCTCAAGCAGCACAGTGCCCGAGCCGCACATCGGGTCTAGCACAGTGGTCCTGCCCTTTGCCCTTTCACGCTCGATGAGGTCCCTGGCCCAGATTGCGGAGAAGCCGGCGGAATAGCGGAACCACCGGTGCACTGGTAGGGAAAGACTGTCGGCAAATGTTGAGGAAGTCGCCGCCCGACTTTTCTTCACGGCGTCCGGAAAAAGACTCAATTGAGTGGCCATGCTTCTCATCGCAATGATTACTTCTCCCGCGTGTGCGCACCAAGCGATATCAGTGCGGCCCTACACAATACCGTCGGGACCTCGGCAAGGCAATGGCAAACAACGTGGCCCTGTGCATCCACCGGGCCGGGCATGGTTCGAAGGTGCACCGGCGGACTGACCCACCAGCCGCTCACGCTTTGGTCACCTGCACGATTCCCCGCTTCACTCCGTCCACCAGCGCTTCCAGGCTCCGGTCCGAGATGCAGTACGGCGGCATGAGCACCACCACGTCGCCGAGCGGGCGGACCCAGACGCCGTGTTGGCGGGCCGCAAGGCAGACGTTCCACCCCCGCCGCTGCTCGGCCGGAAACGGCTCGCGGGTCTCGGCGTCGGCGACGAGTTCGATGCCCACCATCAGGCCGCGCCGGCGCACCTGGCCGACGTGCGGCAAGTCCGCCAGCGGCGCCAGACGTTCCGAGAGCAGGGCCTCGAGTTCGGCTATCCGGTCGAGGACGCCGTCCGTCTCGAACACGTCCAGACTGGCCGCGCCCGCCGCACACGCCAAGGCGTTGCCCGTGTAGGTGTGTCCATGGAAGAAGGTGCGTAACTCGCTCGGGTCGCCGAGAAACGCCTGGTAGATTTGCTCCGTCGCCAGGGTGGCGGCCAGCGGCAGGTACCCGCCGCTGATGCCCTTCGCCAGGCACATCAGGTCGGGCCGAACGGCCTCGTGCTCGCAGGCGAACATGCGGCCGGTGCGACCGAACCCCGTGGCCACCTCGTCGCAGATGAGCAGGACGTCGTGGGCGCGGCAGGCGTCGGCAACGCGCGTCAGGTACCCTTCCGGATGCGTGATCATCCCGCCGGCGCCCTGGACCAGCGGTTCCAGGATGACGGCCGCCACCGTCTCGCCCCGGGCCGCAAGAATCTCCTCCAGCCGGTCGGCGCACGCCATGCCGCACGTCTCCGGCTGCTTCCCGAGCGAGCACCGGTAACAGTACGGCGACGGCGCGCGGACCGCCTCGAACAGGAGCGGCCGGTAGAGGCCGTGAAACAGGTCGATGCCGCCGACGCTGACCGCCCCCAGCGTGTCGCCGTGGTAGGCGTGGTCGAGGCACACAAACGTCGTCTTCCGGGTCCGCGGCGGCCGGCACTGCCGCCAGTACTGAAACGCCATCTTCAACGCCACTTCAACGGCCGTCGCGCCGGAGTCCGAGTAGAAGACGCGCGTCAGCCCTTCCGGCGCCATCGCCGCAAGACGCTCCGCCAGTTCGATGGACGGCCCCGACGCCAGACCCAACAGCGTGCAATGGGCAAACCGGTCCAGTTGCGCCCGGATCGCGTCATCAATCTCCGGGCGCCGGTGACCGTGCAGGTTGCACCACAGGCTCGAGGTGCCGTCGATGTAGCGGTTGCCCTCGGTGTCGATGAGGAACTCGCGTTCGGCCGACGCAACGACGACGGGGTCACCGGCCACCCACTCGGCCATCTGCGTAAAGGGATGCCACAGGTTGGCCTTGTCGGCCCGGCGCAGGCGCGATGACCGGTCGTTCGGTTCGCTCATGACACCGACGGCAGCCTCGCCGTCACCCGGGTTCCGATGCCCGCGCCCAGCCGCAGGGCCGCGCTCTGACGGTTGACGGCCACCTCCAGCAGGCCCGCGCTGCCGACATAGGCCAGCAGCATACCGGCCGCAACGTCGCAGTAGGCCCGGCACAGTCCGCGAATAACGGCCCCGGAGACGTGAATCTCAACCGCCGACGGGTCCCGCTCGGTCACCATCTCGCCGGCGATGTTCGTCACGAGGTTGCCGAAGGGGTCCACGTAAAGTACCTGGCCGCGAACCATGTTCGCCTCACGTTCGGGCAGCGGCAGATCGAACCGTTCGATGGATTCGACCTGCGGCCCGAGGCTGTCAACCGGCGTCCCCGACGCCAGCGCCGCGGCAAGCGGTGCGAGGACGTCGCGGCCGTGGAAGGTGCTCGAGACGTCGGCGCGGAAGTGGCTCTCGTTCTCGACAACCACCACCCGGCCCTCGGCGGTTGACCCGCCCAACAGCATCCGCCGCTGGGCCACGAGCGTCAGGAGACCGTTGTCGGGCGCCACGTAGAGATGCCCGGCCGCCTCGGCCGCCAGAACCCGCCGCAGGCTGCCCACCTCCGGGTCCACCACCGCCATGTGCACCGTGCCATCGGGAAAGGCCGGCGCCGCCGACGCCAGCATGAACGCGGCTGTGTGAACGTCGTGGCGCGGCACGGCGTGCGACATGTCCACGATGACGGCGCTCGGCACCCGTTCGAGGATCACGCCTTTCATCTGCGCCGGATACGTGCTCTCCACGCCGAAGTCGGTCAGCAGCGTGATGATCTCAGCCACGGCCCACCTCCTGCCCCGTCGGCGATTATCGTCAGGTTGCCGCCCGAGGTCAAGCAAGCCTCCCCCCCGTCCGCCTTGACCCGTCCGGCGGCGGTCACTATAGTGACCTCCCCACGGGGAAGCCGACGGACGGGCGGCAGTCGTCGGCGCGGTCCTTCTGCAAGAGAGGGAGTCCTGCGATATGGCGGAACCGCCGGGCGCGGACGTGGTCATCGTGGGCAGCGGAGGCGCGGCGCTTCGGGCGGCGTTGGCGGCCGACGACGCCGGCGCGAGCACCCTCGTCCTGACCAAGGGCGAACTCGGCAAGGCGGGCGTCACCGCCCTCTCCTGCTCCGACCGGATGGCCTTCCACGCCACGCTCGAGCACACCGAACCCGGCGGACCCGACGCCTGGCGGTACCACGCCGAGGACATCTACCGCATCGGCGGCCGCGTCTCCGACGCCGGCCTCGCCCGCGTTCTCGCCCGCGGGGCCGGCGATGCGTTCCATTACCTCGACGCCCTCGGCACGCCGTTCGCCAGAAACGCCGACGGCCTGGCCGACCAGTTCGTCACCGACGGCTCCAAGTACGCCCGGGCCTGCTACACGGGCCCGTACACGGCCAACCACATTCACGAGGCGCTGCGGAACGAGTTCACGCGGCGGCGGCTGCCAATCCTCGAGAACGTGATGGCCACCGAGTTGGCGCTCGACGCCTCGGGCCGCGTCGCGGGGGTGCGCCTGGCCGACGCTCGGAATCTGGAATCTGAAATCTCAAATCAAAGGACCATCGCCGCCGGGGCCGTGGTCCTGGCAACCGGCGGTGCGGGCCAGGTCTTCCAGATCAACGTCTTTCCCGAGGGCATGACCGGCGACGGTCACGCCATGGCCTACCGGGCGGGGGCGGAACTCGTGAACCTGGAGTTCATCCAGATCGGCCTGTCGAGCGTCAAGACGAAACTCGCCTGCTCCGGCAGCCTGATGCGGGCCTGGCCGCGCCTGGTCACCGACCAAGACCGCGAGTTCCTCTTCGACTACTTCGCCGAAGACACGCCGCCCGAGGCGGTGTACGGGACCCTGTTCAAGAAGGGCGCCTCGTGGCCGCTCTCGTATCGCGACGAGAGCCACGTCATCGACATCGCAGTCTTCTCCGAGATGCAACAAGGGCACACGGTGTACATGGATTTCTCGGCGAACCCCGAGCGGTTCGAGATCTCGGCCCTCGACGCGTCGCTGTGGTCCAGGTATCCGGGGATCGCGGCGTTGCGGCTGGCCGAGCCGCCGCTCGCCACCTCGCCGCTCGAACGGCTGAAGGCCATCAACCTGCCGAGCGTCGAATGGCTGGCCGAGCGGGACATCGTCCTGGAGAAGGGCGACCGGATCGAACTCGCCCCGGCCTGCCAGCACTTCCAGGGCGGCGTCAAGATCGACGAGCAGGCCCGGACGACGGTGCCGGGGCTGTTTGCGTGCGGCGAGGTGGCGGGCGGCCAGCACGGCGCGAACCGTCCCGGCGGCAACGCCCTCATGGACAGCCAGGTCATGGGCCGCATCGCCGGTGAGCAGGCTGCGGCCCTCGCCGCCGCGGCGAAGCCGGGCGAACCCGTCCAAGAAGACGCCGAGGAAACCGAAAGCGCCGGCGACGCCATCGACGTCCGCGAGGTCCGCAGCCACATCCGGCACCTCATGACCATGCGGGCGAGCGTCAAACGCACCGCCGACGGCATCCAGGAAGCCCTCGACGAACTCCGCGGACTCCGCGGCCGCCCGTGGGATGCGGCCGGCGCGAGCGCCGAGTTCCTCGCCGAAACGCGCAGCATCGCCCGGGTGGCGGAGATGGTGCTGACGGTCTGCGGCGCCCGGACCGAGAGCCGCGGGCCTCACCTCTACTTCGAGTCGCCGGACGCCATCGAGCCGCTGCCTCGCCGGGACCCCGACTGGCAGAAGTACCTCGTCATCCGCCGCGGGGAAGGCGGAGAGATGCTTGTTGAGCCGCGCCGGCCCGTCGAACCCGACTGGGAACTCGTGCAACAGATTGAGGCGTAACTCCGGCCGGCAATTCGGCCTTGACGGTCCACTGATACGACTATGCTACCTGGTGCGCGGCGGGTCTCCGCACCCGCCGCGGAGCCGCGAAAACGGGCTTTCACGCGCGGTGGGTGCCCGTTCGGCAGGCTCAGGGCAGGCTCCGACCCACCGCGCGAAATGGCCAAGTGTCGTACCGCATAGTTGAGAACGCCACCATGTCCGATGCGCGTGAACAACTCGACCACATGGTCCGGACGCAGATGGAGAACCGCGGGATCCGCGACCCGCGGGTCCTGAAGGTCTTCCGCTCGGTTGACCGGGCCCGCTTCGTCCCGGCCGGCGACCAGCGGTCGGCGTACGGCGATTTCCCGCTGGCCATCGGTCTCGGCCAGACCATCAGCCAGCCGTACATCGTGGCCCTGATGACACAAAGCCTGGCGCTCGAAGGCCCCGAACGGGTCCTCGAAATCGGCACCGGGTCGGGCTACCAGACGGCCGTGCTCGCGGAACTGGCGGCCGAGGTGTACACGGTCGAGGTCCGCAACTCGCTGCAGGTGAAGGCCCGCGGGGTGCTCGACGCGCTCGGCTACGCCAACATCCACTACCGCGCGGGCGACGGCCGGGCCGGATGGCCGCAGCAGGCCCCGTTCGACCGGGTCCTGTGCGCTGCCGCCGCCGAGCAGATACCGGGAGCGTGGACCGACCAGTTGGCCGATGGCGGGGTCATCGTCACGCCGGTGGGCGGGCCGGGATCGCAGATTCTGGTAACGATCACGAAGCGCGGCAAGAACCTGGAGCGCTGCGAGTTCTGTCCCTGCCGCTTCGTACCCCTCGTCGGCCGCAACGGCGAGGAAGACGCCGGCGGCTGAGACGACCCGCCGGTCCAGGCGTGGGCGCGCGGCGGCCGTCATGCGAGGGCGGGCAGGTCCAACGCCGGCAGGGCCAGCAGGTCCACGAAGGCGTCGCCGAACTCGGGCACGTCGTCGACGCTGGGCCGGTCTGTTCTTCCAGGGGACAGTTCGCACGTGGCGGCAGGGCGATCGCCGGTCGAGGGTCCGTCGCCCACCACAGGCGCCTGCAGGGTCTCCGGCTTTTCTGTCGGCTGACGCACGGGGCGCAACCTGCCTGCCAGGAGGTCCGGTGCAAGACGGTCGCGGTCGGCGGGCGATGCGGCCGCCACGTCGGGCCGATGGGGCCCGAGCACCGCCTCGACCTCGGCCGACGCCAAACGGTCCAGCCCCAGCGTCCGCGGTTCGGCGAGCAGCGGCAGCGGCGCCGGGGCGCCGGCGGCCATGCCCTGCCCCGACGACGTCGGCAGGTCTCCCAGATGGGCGCCGGCCGCGATTGCTGCCGTGTAGCGCGACGTGAAGCCGTTGATGTCCCAGGAATCGACCGCGCCGTTCGGCTCTTCGGCCACGGGCCCGAAGCCGCGGAAGTCCACGTCGAGGTCGCCCGTGAGGTACTTCTGTGTAAAGCCGGTGATGTCCCACGAATCGACCGTCCCGTTCGGTTCTTCGGCGATGGGTCCGAAGCCTCGCGCGTCGGCCCGGAGGCTGCCGACGTAGAAGATGGCCTCCCCGCCCTGGAAGCCGTTACCGCTCGGCAGGTCCAGCGCCGCATCGCAGATGTAATGCAGGCCGCTGGAATCGGCCGCCGGTTCGCCGTCCAGTCCGTGGCCGTGTGAGTCGGTGATCGTGTCGAGGAGCGCAATCCTGACCCAGGTGTCGACCATCGTCTGCCACGCGTCGGCGAAGGTGATGACCATCTCGGCGGCGGTATCGCCGGCAACGACGCTCGCCGGTACGACCGCCACGGCGCCGGTCTCGTTGCCGAGCGCGTCAAACTCGACCTTCTCGGCCATGACGTCGGCCGGCACGAAAAGCACGTCCTCGCTGAAAGTCACCCTGACCGTCTTGACGCCCAGGCCGCTCGGATCAATCTCACCCACCCCACGAACCCGGCGATCCGGGTGCGGGTTCAGCACCACGCCCGTGACGGCGGGCAGTTCGTTGTCCGCGATGGTCACCGTCGCGACGGCCGTCCCGACAAGGTACGTCGGGTCGGGCGTCACCCTCAACACCACCGTCTCGTCCATCTCGTCATCGGGGTCGTCCACGGGGGTGATGTGGATCATCGCGGAGGCGGCGCCCGGCGGCAGATCGACCTGCCCCAGGAGCGTCTCGACGTAGTCACCATCGTCGGCCATGCCGCCGACCGTGTAGTGGACCGCCAGAAGGCTGCCGGTGTCGCCGGCGCGGCTGACGGTAAACACGCCGGGGTCGCAGTCGTGCTCGGCGGCAGTGGGGTCGCCGGCCAGGATGCTGACCGTGACGTCCGGGTCGGCAACATACGGCGAGAGGTGGCAGCCGTCGATGGGGAGCCTGTTGAAGGCGGCGTCTTCGGGTGTCTGCCATCCGACGGCGAGGTTGTCGCCGCCGCCGCCCTCTTTCTGGAGGGCCTCAATGTAGTACCGGCGTCCGGCCTCCAGGTGGACCGGCGCGGACTGCTGCTGAGCGTGGCGGGTCCAGTCGCGTGAACTGGTCCAGCCCGGCACGTAAGCAATGAGGACCTTGTTGTCCGGGTTGGTGTCGGCGGAGAGGAACAGTTGGCTGTTGTCGTCGCTGGAGATCCAGAAGGTGTACGCCCCGGTGACGGGCGGATGCACGTAGCCGTACATCCGCATCCCGTAGCTATTCGCCCAGTCGACGGGAGATTCGAAGAGGGTAGGTTGACTGATGCCGGACGGGTTGTCCGGGAAATTGGGGTTGGCGGTCAGGTTCGAGACCGCCGTCCCGTCGATGCCGAGCCAATACTCGCGGACGATGTAGCCGGCGCCGTGGGGCGAATAGACGAACGAGACCTGCAGGTCGGGCGGCATCGGCTCGTCGGCCAGGGTGCGCACGTCGTTGACGGTCAGCGTGTAGGCCTGCTCCGCCTCGAGTTGAGACGTGGTCAGGATTACCGTGACGCCGTCGGAATCGAGCGTGGCCGCTATGACCGTTGCGTTGTTGAAGACGTAGTTGGCCGTCTGCTGGGCCGAGACGGGGTCCACCGACTCGGAGAAGGCAACCTCAACGATGACGTCCTCCGGCGTCGTCAGGGACACGATGCCCGGCACGGTGAGAACCACCTCGTCCGACAGCACGCTCTCGTACCCATCGCGGTTGACGGCCGAGACCTCGTAGGCGTAAGGCGTGGCGGGCAGGACGTTCGTATCGGTGTAGCCGAGGTCCGTGACGGTGTCGATGGACTGGCCGTCGCGGTAGACGACATAGTGGTCCACGTACGTCTGCGGGTCGAACGATGCGTCCCAGAGGAGTTGGATTCGGACGTTGGGCGCGACAACGACGTGGCCGCCGACGTTGGCCGGCGTCGTGGGCGGCGTGGTGTCGAGGTAATCGTTCTCGGCGCCCGGGGTTCCGCCGGCCGCGCCCGAGGCCCAGTTGCCGGCGTCGTTTCCGTACGCGTCCGGGTCGAGCCGGCTGAGCGAGAAGCCCGTGCCGTCGGGCTCCGTGGGCCAGGAGGCCCCGTCCTTGTAGTGGACGTAGTCGGTCAGGTAGTAGGGGATGTAGCCGGTGGGCTCGGCGTCGGTGGCGGCAAGCAGTTTGACCTTCTCGCCGCCGTTGGCAAGGTTCCCCGAGTAGGCGCCGGCGATGGTCATGCCTGCGGTGTCGTAGCGGGCGGCGAAGGCCTGCTCGTTCCTTACGATGACGACGTAAGCGCCCGGCAGGATGGCGCTCAGGTCGGAGCCGGTCGTCTCGAAGGCGTCCGGCGTGTCGTCATCGATAACGACCACGTCGCCGCCCTTGACGAACTTGACCTGGTCGGCGATGGTCCACCGGTCGGGGTCGTCCGTGCCGCGCGTCAGCGTCACCTCGGCGAGGCCGCCGTTGAACGTGAACGTACCGAGGGGCACCCAGCCCGTGGGGTTCACGTTCTGGTTGACTGGCACGACGGTGGGTCCGCCGGCATGTTGGATCTCGTAGGTTGCGGCCGTGTCGAGGTCGCGTGTGTTGCCTTCGGCGTCGGTCAGGTTCCACTTGACGAGGACCTGGTAATCGCCTGCGGCCAGGTTCGCCCGCCAAGTGGCCGTGGCGCCGGCCTGGAGCGTCCAGACCTCGTTGCCGAAGTCGTCGGCGTCGTACCATCCGAAGGTGAAGCCGATGCCGCTTGCGAAGACGTACTGCCTGGCTTCGACCGGCGCGAGCGACCCGTTGTAGAGTTCGACGAACTCGAAGTCATCCTGGTCGTACGGGCTGCCCTGCCCCGGCTCGGGGGGATGGTACATGATCTCGTTGACGACGAGGGGTCCGGTCAGGGGCGGGGCGTTCTCGCCCTCGCAGGTGGTCGCCGTCAGCAGGGCGAAATCCGTGCCGCCCGTCGTCTTGGCGTGCAGGCCGAAACTCGTCTCGCGCGGCGAGGCGCCGAAGTCGACGTGCTCGCGGTAACCGCCGGCCGCGCCGCCGACATTCGACGTCAGGTACACCTCATCGCCGAACTCGCTGAGGGCGAAGGCGCCGCCGAAATCGTCGCTCTGGGTGAAGACCTTGTACCCACCGCCGGGGATCGACGTGGGCGTGGTAATCTGCCACATGTCGAGTTGCGCCGCGTCGTCGCTCAGGAACCAACCGGTGACGTCGATGGCCGACGCGGTGGTGTTCTTGAGTTCGATCCAGTCACCGTCGGCGCCGTCGGTGTGGGCGAGGACCTCGTTGATGACAACGGCCCCGGGAACGAGCCCTTCGGCGTCGGCGCCCGGCGTGCCGCCGGGGGCGGCGCTGGCGCGCCAGCCTTCCTCCTGGTTCCACAGGCCGAGGTCGCCTTCGGGGTCGACCACCGTAAGCGAGAACGCGCCCCCGTCGGTCTGCGGATACCAGTCGTCGTCGTACTCGAAGTCGTGGACGACGGTCCCCATGGGCGCGGCAAGGCGGACGGCCTCGCCGCCGTTGGCGAGGGAACCCTCGAACTCGCCGGCGACGCGGGCGGCGCCCGCGCCGTAGCGCGTCTCGAAGGCGGCCTGCTTCTTCACGACCACCGTGAAATGGCCAGGGTCCAACGTCATGCTCGGGAAGGTAAACGTGATGCCGTCGGTGAACCGGACGTTGCGGAGCGGGACCGGCTCGTCGCCGATGTTGGTCACTTCGATGAACTCGAAATCGTCGTTCTGCTCAAAGCCTGCGGCGTCTTCGGCCGGCGTCGGCTGGGCGGGGTTGTACATCATCTCGCTGATGCGTAGCGACGGTGTGACGTCGAGGTAGAAGTCGGCCTCGTTCAGGGGGCTCCACTCGCCGCCGCTGCAGACGCGCGCCTTGACGCCGTAACTGTCGCCGAGCGTGATCGCGCCGGCGTACGGGACGGCGGTCGGCGCCACGTCGCCTCCCGGCAAGCGCGGGTCGGTGCCGTCGAGGGTGTAGTAGATGGTCTGTCCGGAGGCGGCCATCGTCAGGAGATCGCCGCGTTGCACCTCGCCGCCGTGCTGATACGCGCCGTTGACGTTGAACGTGGGCGCGGCGATGTCGCCGTACAGCCCGGCCGCCTTGTACTGCTGGAGCACGATGCCGGTTCGTTCGGCGAAGTAGGTGTTGCGGAGCCATTCGATGCGGGGGAGCCAGTTGTCATCACGGTTTCGTGCGCCGGCGCTGTCGCTGTAGCCGTCGCCCCAGCGGGCGGACTCGCCCACGACGGCCCGGTCGATCTCGGCCGCCATCTCGTCGAGAAGCGCCTGGTTCGACGCCACGGTAAGCGCGCCGCCGTTAAACAGGTGGCGGTGAACGCGGTCGGCAAGGAGTTGCCGGAACTCCTCCACCTGCCGCAGTTGTTGGTAGATGCGCCCGAGGTTCGAGCCGAACTGGTCGACGCGGTTGCTGTTGAGGTCCCTCAGACACCCCTCGGCGTCCCAACTGTGGAACCGCCACTTTCCATCGCCGGACTCGCGGTTGTAACTGGCCCACCAGTTGTTCTGCGGCCAATCCCAGTTGCCGCCGAACTGGTTGACGATCAGATAATCGGCGAAGTTCGTCAGGTCGAGCAGATCGCCGATGGCGGCGTAGTTGGCGGCCGGGTTGTTGATGAGGTCAAGCAGTTGGTTCCAGGCTGCGGCCTCGCCTTCCTTGCGGCCCTCGATGCTGTAAACGTCGTAGTCCTCCTTGTCCCCGCCGAGATAACTGGCGGCGAAGGCGTCGTCGGGCCGCTCCACGGGGTTGTACAGTCCCCAGTACAGGCCGTTGACGTAAAGGTGGACGAAGTTGCCGTGCGGCCCGTACCCGCCGGTGGCGTTCTGCTGCTCGGCGGCCCATCGATCCTGCAGATACGTGGCGTTGCCGGCGTTCGGCCAGACGTCGTTGAAGCCGGCCCGGAAGGTGATCGTGTCGAAGGCGTCCGTCGCGTCGTCGCCGAAGACGGGGTACCGCAGTTTGGTCGGCCCGTACTTGCCCTTGAACAGGACGCGGAACGAGTGCTTCTTGTTGCCGGCGCCGCGGCTGGCGCCGCCGACGATGCGAAGGCCGGCGTTCACCTGGAAGGCGGTCGTGCCGTCGGGCTCGATCCATTCAAAGGACGCCGGCCGTTCCCAATTGACCCCGTGCCCGCCCGGGTTGGAATAGATGCCGTTCGACCCGAACAGGTCTTCGACGTCGGCCACGATCGAGAGGGTCGGGATAGAGCGCAGGTCGTCCTTAATCGTGTCGCTGTACCGCGCATCGTCGATAACGTCGGGATCCATCTCGTAGTTGGCGGCGGTGCCGTTCCACGACATGGGGAAGCCGTCCGGGTTGGCCGGCTGCTGGATCACCTGGTCCAGGAAGATGTAGGTCTGCGTGTCGACGTTCGTGAACAGGTAGCCGGGCTTGAACGCCATGGCCCGGAGCGTCGTGGTGGTGGAGATGGGGATGGGGTCCTGATACTCGTCACCGGTCGTCGGGGTGGGCTGGCTGCCGTCGAGGGTGTACCGGATCTCGGCGCCCGACGTGTCGGTGCTGATCGCCACCACGAACGGCGCGTCGTAGAAGCCGCGGTCGATGCTGAACCGGGTATCCGCGACCACCCCGAGGACGCCCGGGATGTTCTCGTCGCCCGGCGTCGGCGTAATGAAGTATTGCTCCTGGATGCTGATGTCGCTCTGTGCGATCAGTTCCGGCGTGATGAGGAAGGTGCCGTCGCCGGCCGCATCGTTCATCGCGTGAATCGTCAGGACGTTCTCACCGCTTTGGAGCAGGTCCATGCGGTCGGTCAGGTCGACGCCCTCGAACAGCACGGCCTGCTCGATGGGCCGGTCCGCCGGGGCCGTCGAGTTCCACTGCGGCGCCGGCGGCGCGTTGCCCGAGGCCACCTCGACGCCGTTCAGGTACGCCACGTACCCGTCTTCGTACGCCGTCCGAAGGAACAGTTCCGAGAACTCCAGCGGGTCGATGACCGTGAACGGAATCCGGACGTAGGCCGACGCGCCGACGCCCAGCATGTCGGCCTCAATGTCGGTCTGGAGCAGGCCGGCGGTGCTGGTCGTCGCGGCCATCTCCAGGTCGAACGAGATGTCGGTGCTGGTGCCGGAACTCTGGTGAATCTCGACCGCCAGGACGTTCTCGCCGTCGGTCAGCAGGTCGGTCGGGTCGTTGACGAACTCGGTGTACGGGAAGTACGTCGATTCATCTCCCCCGCCGACGAACGTGATGCCCGTGGTCCGGTAGTCCACGGGGCCGTCGTCGATGTTGTCGCGGAACAGTTCCTGCCCGTTCAGGTAGACCACCGCGCCGTCGTCGCGCATCAGGTTAACCGTCACGTCGCTGATCTGCCACGCGTGCTGCAGGGTGAAGGTGTGCCGGAAATACGTCGTGATGTGCTTGTTCTGATCGTCGTCGCCGTAACTGACGACCGTGGCTTCGTTGTTCTCGCCGTAGCCGAGTTCGCCCTGCCCGGCGGCCCACGACGTGTCGTCGAAGCCTGCGAGGCGCCATCCCGCCCCCTGGTCGGACCCGTCGTCCAGGTACCGCCACACCGACTGCTTCGAGACGAGCGTGACCTCGTCGTCCGGCACGCCCAGGCCGAAGCCCAACCCCGTGGTGGCCGTCCGCCAGGTGCTGTCGTCGTACCCGTTCTGGATCCACGCGAGACCCAGCGACCCGTCGGTCGGAATGTGATACGTGGCGTCGTCGCCCTTCTCGACCAGGCCTGTCTGGCTCTGCACGTCGTAGAGGACGCCGTAGGAGACGTCCTCGAGTTGGTCGGCGAAGTCGAACTCGCTGACGATGTCGGCCTCGGCGGCGCCGGGCTTGACGAGGGCCAGGTAGTCGCCGTCTTTGCTCAGGCGGAAGTTGGTGTGGAGGTCGCCCTGGGGGTCACGCAGGTCGTCGCCGGACGCGAAGACGACCAGGTAGGCGCCCGACTGGAGCGTGGTGGCGGGTAACGTCCACTGGTCCAGGTCCTGCGGGTTGTCGGTCAGGTGCCAGCCGTCCAGGTCGACGGCCGAGGGCGTGGGGTTGTAAATCTCGATCCAGTCCCAGTCGGAGTCCGGATCGGCCGGGTACCACGGCACGCTGTTGTCGGCCAGGAACTCGGTGATGATGGGCGTCGAGTCGAGCAGCAGACGGGGTTCGAGCGGTTCCATGGCCGCAGGCCGCGCGTGCCCCGGCTGGGAGCGGCGGATGCGCCTCGCCTCTCGCTCGGAGTCCGCCATTGAACCTCCCGCACGGGCCGCACGGCGGTGTAGCGTCCCGTTCTCCCCAAGAATAAGGGCAGGGAAGGCACACACACACCCCCCGCCATAGGGCCAGTTTCCCTTGATACTATACGCACAAAACGGACTATTCCAAACCGGAACTTGAGAATACGGCAGCGCCGCAGGGCCTCGTGGCCGGCCGTTACGGGCCTTTCTTGCCCGGAGCGGGGTGAGATCGGTCGTGCGCGGTGGGGCCGGAGACGCACCGCGCAAAAGGCCTTCGTCGCGTTGTAGGATCAGTTCGGCCTCGCCCGCCCTTTGGCCTCGCCCAGCAGGGCAAAGGCGTGCATCAACTTGGCCCCGCGGAAGGTGAAGTCCGGGAACGGGTCGCCTGCGACCGTCTTCCGAGGCCCGCCGGCGTACGCCTTGGGCAGCGGGCAGGTCTCGTCCATGAAGCGGACGTAGGCGAGGCGGGCCTGACGCTCGGCCGCTTCCAGGTACGCCTTATCCCGATACGTCCTGTACCATTGCAGCCGCCGGAGGATCGCCAAGGCGTGCGGCTGGGGCGTGTCGGCCTTGGAAAGGTTCTCGATTGCGGCGAGCGGCCTGGGCCGGGCGTCGCGCCCGCCCTGAAGCAAATCCCGATCGCCGGTCGCCAGAGACGTCTCCGCGTTCTCGAGGGCCTGCTTGAGGTTCTCCTCGCCGAGGTGCAGCCCGGCCAACTCCTCGAACTTGGCCGCCAGGCCGGGATCGGCCTTGCGGATCGTCACGGACAGTTCGGCCGCATGATGAGCCAGACGAATCGACTGCCCCGGCGCCCGCTTGCCGGGGTCCTTGCCCTTGAGGTCGGGATCGAACGTGAACGGCACGAAGCCATACTTGCGCGTCCGCGCGATCTGCGCGTCCAGGACCGTGTTGAGAATCTGCGCCATCTGCTCCTTCACCTCGGCGCTTCGCGCCTTCAGATAGGCCGCAACCCACAAGCGAAAGTGAGCCCCCTGGTGCGCGGGGTACCCCTGGGTGCTGCCTTCGCGCGTGTCCTCGCCCGTGTAGTCACCGTGCCGGCAGTAGATGGCCTTCTCATGGTCCCAGTAGTGGGCGTTCCACACGCCGAGGGCGTACCGCTCCAGGTACGTGGGGCCGTCGGCCTCGGGCGGCGGGAGGGCGGCAAGGAAGTCCAGAAACGGCACGCGGTCCTTGATCTCGTGATAGCAGGCGGCGTACAGGTGCTTGCTGGGTCCCGCGAAGTAGGTCGGGCACTCGTGTTCGAAGTCCCAGCCCAGGTGCTCGCCCCACGGGTACAAGTCGGCCGGGCCCATCGTGTGGGTGAACCACCACGTCAGAGCCTTCTCGGCCTCCCGCTTGTACTTGGGGTCGGCGGTGATGCGGCTGAGGTCAATCAGCATGGTGTACAGGTCCTGGTCCTCATACACGTCGCAGCCGAAGACGGTGACCTTGTGCGGCCCCTCGTCGCCGAGGCCGGCGGGGTAATTCAGGCACCGGTTGAAGTGGTACTTGCGGAAAGGCGTCTTCATGTTGCTGACATCGTACGGCGTCGGCCGGTCGAAGTACGGCTGCGGGCCGATCCTCGGTTCCTTTTCCCGCGTCAGCAACACGGCGAACAGCGGACTGTGCACCTCGCCGTATCGGTCGCGGCCGCAGGTCAGCATGCACTCGGCAAAGTCCACAGCGGCTTTGAGGTAATCGACGTCGCCCCCCGCCCGTCCGGCAGGACCAAGAACCGCCACCACGGCCGCCGAGCAAGCGGCCGCCACCGCCAAACGGCGCATCATCGCTGAACCCTCCTGCCCAACCCCGACGTCGACACACCATTCTACGCGAACACCCGGCCCTGCCGCGACCCTCTCCCCACCTTCTCTGAGGTGCACCCGCGTGCTGAAACCGCCCCGCGTCAACCGTTGACAGTACGGCCGCGCGGCGTGTATGCTCGGCGGCAGTGGGGCTGCGGCGCAGAACCGTGTGCTTGGCGACGCAGCGGCCGCGACATCCGGGAC
>Ga0307433_1000750_pt1 | contig 21990 bp, 21 predicted proteins | sample SalMarWE160210MG_FD_202166 | JGI IMG/M metagenome (GOLD analysis project Ga0307433, IMG submission 202166) | Salt marsh sediment microbial communities from the Plum Island Ecosystem LTER, Massachusetts, United States - WE1603-210 | ecosystem: Environmental > Aquatic > Marine > Intertidal zone >... | reverse complement strand
GAGATAAAAAAGCTAGGAAAAAAATAAAAAGGGATAATATAATTATTATTGATTTTCTAGCCATACTCTCTCCCTAATTTAAATAAAACAAAAGCTCTTTATATTCTTGAGAAGTATAATAATCAGAGAAAATAATATCCTGTACTATTACATTCTCGCCTACTAAAAACTCCAACTCCTCAATATCATGTATAAATATACGGGGTTCTAAAGGGTCTTCAGTCTGGACAGTGATAAAATCAGGCCAATAACGAGCCTTGGAATAAGGATCAGATTCCAAATCGTAAGTGTTAAGGTCAAAAACTACCTGGTAATCCTCAACATCCTTAAAAGAGGACAAGGTGCTAGAAGTTCCAACTTTATCTACAATAAAATATATTTTATTATCTTTTAAATATTCAATCTCTCCATTATAGAAAATTTGCTTTTCTATAATAGCGTCATTAATTTCTTCAGTAATTACAACTTCTTCACCAGTAGATATATCTATCACGTTAACATCAGAAAATTCAATTAAATACTCATTGCCATATTTATCCACTGCATTTTCATATGTGATATTCCTTCTGTTAGCTGCATCTACAAATAAATTATAAACTTTTTCGCAAACATCAAACTTGATAAAAAAGAAGCAAGCAAGAGTAGTAATTACAATAATAACTATTAATATTATTAATATTCTATATCTCATATTCATAAAAACCACTTCCGTTATTATTATTTCCACCCTAAAGCTTTTAAAACATCTTTAGGTTTATTTGTAACCCACCTTCCTCTGGCACTATCCGGTGGGTCCTTATCATCTTCCTCGGAACTATAGCTGCAAAAATAAAAAAAACTGGAAATTCTTTTCCAGATATCTTTATCTAGTTGTTCCTTTAGGGCAAAATACCTAAGCCCGGTTTCTCTGCTGATACCAAGATAGTAAAAATACTTATATTCCGGATGTTTTTTATAATATTCCTCCTTCCTTACCCTCTTTAAACCTTCAATAATCTTTTCCAGATCAGGTAAACATATACTACATAAATAAAACCTTTTTATATTACCTGCAAAATAATGAGTAACAACTAGATAATCCTTTTTTCTATATCTGATATCTATCTGCTTACCACAAACCTCACATTTTATAAGTTCCATTTTTGCCTTATAATTAAGATGTTTTAACTACTTTTTAATCTAAAGCGAAGATGTTTATAAATTTCTCCATTATCCTCACCATCAAAAACTATTTCATACATCCTTTTATCAGCTTTTTACATACTCACCTACTAAAAATCCAGCTTCTCTAAACTATATAAATCACGTTCATCAACAGTTAGCCTGGTGGCTTTCAATAGAACGACCCATGATAGTATTAAATAAAGCATAATAAAGCGTGCAATCGCTAAAGTTAAAAACTACCTAGTAATCCTTAACATCCTAAGATAAATATGAAATTCTTGAACTTTCCTATCCTTTATAAAATATAATTTTTTGTCTTCAATATTTGCTAAAGTACCTTTGTAACGATCGTCATGAATTAAATTCATCTCTATTTCTACCTCTTCTACTAGCTCTACTTCATTACCTTCTTCATCAATAAGAAATATTTTTTTCAGTATCTACGGCAGTTATATCCTCCCTATTTGTTCCCTAGTAGAGTTAAAAAGTTTACCTCTAACATCTTATTTAACTATAAAAAATAGTCCGGTTAGCAGAATAAGTGCAATCCCTAGAACATTTTTTAAACATATCATTGCCTCACTTCTTAAAAAGCATATCATTTGTTCTAAATAAGTAACTACACATACAATCAGGACAATACTTATTTTTTCTCTTTTTATAAAAACTCTTTCTTGTATGCACTGATTTTAAGTCAAGCATTAAAATTACTATTTTGTATAATATATCATAATGTTGTCTAAACAACAATTATACGATTAAAAATTTCTCTTGTTTACAAAATTGTTATAAAAACGGCTTAGTCATTAATTTAAAAACCTAACTAAATATTGAGGTAAGGACAATTCATATGTTTTCGAAACAACTTTCCGGGTATGGCCGAAATATACATAAAAAATTTATAAATTTTTAATATATTTTATAAAATCTGACACGATTCTTTGTATCTCAATATAAAGCGCTTAATAATATCATTCTTTATAATAGGTGATAACATGTTTTTACTTTTTTCTTTTAAAGAATAAAAACCTGATCCCTCAATTATATCGCCTTCTCCTACTCTAAACTCAACATATTCTTCTTTATTGAGAAATTTATTTTTAACTACAGTTTTTTTATTAATCTTTAAATACAAAATAAAAGTTTCTTCATGTTCTAGTTCCGCTAAAATAAAATTATTAACTTTATTTGGTATTATTATCTTAAATATCTGTAATTCATCAGGTCTTTTAGCAAAAACTTCACTTTGGTATTCTAAATCATTATCTCTCTTTAAAAAAATATGTGGACAACATCCACATGACCAGTATCTATTTATTAAATATAAATTAGAAAAATCAAATTCATGTATATCTTGAATTATAGTATTTCCATTATCTTTAATATTTAATGAGCAAGGATTAATAGCTGAACCTAAAATTAAAAATTTTGAAGAATTTTCTATCTCATAAAGTTTCCCATATATTAAAACCTGCTCTTCTTCAGCATAACCAATTTCTTGTTCTATTGAACTATATTCCTCAATATCTTCCCCTTCAAAAGGTGCTAAGAGGGTTAAAATAGGTATCAATATTGATCTTTTGGGTTCAATTTGTATTTTAGGTAAAGATAGTTTATGCTCTCCCTCGCTATTTGATAATGCATCAAATGTCTTTTGATAATTAGATAAAGAGTTTCCCTTAAAATTAATACTATCTAAACTAAGATAATCGTTACTAATATTTGTAATACATAAGTAACATACCCAAATGTTTCTCCATGTGAGTATATCTTGCAAATATGGAGTTTGTCCACATTTCTCTATGTATGTATATACTCTAAAAATATCCTTTACATCTAATCCACTTTCTAGTAAGAATTCAAAGATTTTATTTTTACAAAATTTATCAACCTCTTCTTTTTTTGGAGTTCTTTTATATAAGTATTTAGGATAATCTTTATTTTTATTCAATATTTCAGCGTCTGGGAATTTTGATAAATAGTTTTTTGCTTCAGTAACAGGAAAATCATTAATTCTTTTAAAATCTGGTTCCGATTGGTAATCTTCCAAAAAATTTTTTTGGAATTTTAAAATATCATTATCATGCACAATTACATCTTTAATTGGGAATTTTGATAGGTCACCTTTTGCAATTTCACTTATTACTTCAGAATTTTTTGTTACATAATAGACAGAATGTATTAAATTCGTTTTTTGATAAATTTGTATTTTATTTTTTTTAACAATTTCATACCAAGCATCTCTTTGCTTTTTTAATTCACTTGGTGAAAATTTTGTACCTTTGGGGTGTTCAGAATTATAATGTCCAGCATCTGTGTGGCAATCAAAACAAAGCACTATAGCATTATCATAGGTATTATCCCCACCTTTTTTTTCAGGTATTATATGATGAACTTCAACCTTAACACTTTTAAATCTCCTACATACACAGCAATGACGGGCTGATGCAACTAGTGCTTTTTCTTTTATCTTTTCGGCAAATGGCATTTTAAAATTATTATTTTATTTGATTTGATTATATTAAAAAATATTATTTATATTATTACCAAAATATTATAGATATTACTATACCTAGAATTTTTTTATATTTAATATTTTTTTTAAAATATTTTTCACTTTATGTGTACCTACAATCAAGTTAAAAGAGGAAGCTCCATTTTTATCTTTTTTACTTAACCTGTCAACTTAATTCTATAAGTATAGATATAAGAGGATGCTCTATACAAGGGGACCCCCGTTAAAAGGTAACCCACCTATTTAGGAGACCTCCATTAATATTGTCTGTCATTTATTAAAATCAATTATAGACCTGTGCATTTATTAAAAACAGTTACAGGATATATTATTTCCAGAAGGTATTTACCTTGAAAATGGTAAGTTTCGAACCACTAAAATAAGCCTTATTTTAGCCATAATTGAAGCCTCAAATGATGGTGGGTCAAGTTTGGCTGGGTAGAGGGAATTCGAATCAAAAATCTGAATTTTAATACTTCAATATTATTATAAAGACAATATTTATAATCAAAAATGGTATGGAATTTGTAGGCTGCTTTTACCTTGCAAGCCGATTTTTATACCAAATATGTGCAATATTAGGATTTCTTATATTTTTAATAATTCACTCATCTATCTTCCCATTCATGAGAAGAGCTCCTTATAATATCCGGAATAGGATCCAGAAACTTTAACCTGAACCTGCCGGGTCCAGCATTAATGGTTACAACTACAGTAGGATCAGAAATTACCGTATTGTACGGAGTCCAATCATCTTTATGCAAGTCACCATAATTAAAGGCTTCTTTCCTGTCCAGGCTTCCGTTAGTATAAACCTTACAAATACCTGAATCATCATAAAAATAAACCTTGTATTCCATATTTTTGGACCAGTACGAATTCGGTACAGGTGTCATACTGTTATCCACTGAAAGAAGACTGGTTAGCTGATCTCCTATAGCCCTGATGCCTTCCTCAGTATCAAAGATGGTATACCCCTCCGAATACTCCTCTCTGTCAAAAAATGAAGCTCCGGTGGCAGAAAGCTCCTCGCATACATATTTTAGCCTGTAGCTATTTCTCTGGGCCTGCCTGTAGTCCTGGGTAAATACAACAGTAAAAGAATATAGTATAACTACAGCAACAGTTATTATAAAGATTTTCACTCCAATGCCTCGCTTAAAACATAGCCTTCCATAATATAATCAAATCTATTGTCTTCATCTTCTATTCCCAAAAACCTACCCATATTAACTATCCTTTTAATCGGTACACCGATTCTGTAGTCTATGGTTTCCCTGCTGTCAAACTCAAACCTTTTATATTTCATGGAAGTAGTTACATCAATAATTATTTCATCTTCACTTATATCGGCAAACTCTGAAAGGATATCACTTTTCATCTGGGAGATATTGGAATCCGTAAACAGGCCGTCCGTACGTGCCTTCTGGCACGCACTATAGACTATCTCGTCAAACCTTTCTATCTTATGGGAATTTACTATATCCTGCACATTCTGCATGGGAAAAACCATAAGTAAAATTACAGCAGCAATGGTTACAATAAATGTCTTCATAAGTACTTATCCTTAAAATAATAGGTTCTTATGGAATTGTCTGAAGCTGCTCTATCCCGTGGTTTAAAAGCCTCGATGCCTGGGAATAAAGCGAATTTTCCCCCGGTCCAAGTATTAGGCCCCAGATTAGAACACCCAAAATTACCGTAGCCATTATTACAATAAATGTCTTCATGTAAGCCCCTTTCTTCCTTTTAAAAAGATAATAAACTATAAGACGAAAAAACATCTGTTAAAACCACCACTAAAAAATTTAAAAGAACCACTACTGCTGAGACTATGGCCAGTATATAGATAAGATTTCCGTTTCTCTCATTTACCCTCTCCCTTGCTGTGATTCTTTCTGTTTTTATATTGTTCTGGTAATGAGTAAGCTGGCCCTTAAGCTCCCCGGGACTAATATAATCAAGCTTTAAGAACACTCCTGCAAGATCCCTTGCTTCCTTTGTGCCGATTGTACTGGCAAAATAGCCAGCTGCGTCCTCCCTCATATTCATATTCCACATGGAAAGCATTTTTAGGTATACAGGTCTGGTAACCGTAACAGTCTTTATAATCTCTTCCAGGATATAGTTTGAACCCAGAATTACTTCCCCTTTTATGGTAAATAGGTTAATAAGCATGGAGATAGTACGGTATATTTCCATATTGGCCGCTTCTCTTCTTCTTTTTTTAAAGAAATCGTTAACGTATAAAAACGGGAGTTTTATCCTGCCCATTTTTAGTTTTGGAGTAGTTGCAATAAGTAAAGTAACAAGTAAAAATAGCTGAAGCCCAAAAGAAGGAAGGCCTTTTATCACCTTTAGCAATACCGCTGCAATAAGCCATATACCCAAAACAGTAAACCGCAGTACCTGATAGGTTGATACAGGAATATTTACCCCTCCAAAAGAAAGGACTTCTCCTTCTGTAAGTACCTTCTTAATCCTGGCTACAACCCCAAACCTTCCTTTTACAGCTGGTAAAGCACGCAGGGCATTACGAGTAAAAAATCCAATTGATCCCATTGCCAGAAAAGAAATTAGTGCAAAATAAATTATTTTAAATACCATTTTAGCGTCCTTTTAAAAGTCAAATTTAGGCCTACTTAAAATGTACATAGACCAAAAACTAATTACAGTAAGTACAACAATTGCGATAAAAAATTTTATACCCATTCCGGTATTAAACTGATAATAAAAAAACTTTCCCAGGGTAAACCCAAAATATTTTACACAGGTAAAAACCGACAGGATATATACAATTGGAATAACAAACTTAACCATGGTAAACGCCTCGTAATTTGCCCTCTTATCCTTTTCTATGGAACTTTTTATCTCTTTTAGGTTTGAGAGGATACTATCTAAGGAAACCGAAACATTGGTACCATTTGCTACGGATTCAAAAATACTCATACCTAAAAGTACCGCCCATTCGGTACCAAACATTGACACAAAAAAATCCACCGCAGACTCAAGCTCTTCCCTGCTCCTGTAATCTTTTATCTTTAAGCTTAAAATAAATAGCGCCTTCTTTGAAAGTGGGCTGTCTTTAATAGTCTCTACGGTTTTATCTATCGCAGAGGCCATATTAAAGTCTGAAATCTTATACATACTGGTTAGCTCTCCAAGCAGGTTTTCAGCTTCATAGCTACCTTCTAGCTGCAGGCTTTTAAATCTAAACCGGAGGTAAATATACGGAAGAAAACCAATTAGAGCTGACATTAAGATAAAAAATATACTTACCCCGAATAGCCCGGCGGTAACAGTAAAAGAGACAGAAAATAGGCACACTGATAAAAAAAGAAAATAAAAAACACTGTCCCTGCCGCTCTTTCCGGTTGTTATTCTTATAAGAAGCCTTATATGGGCTGTAAATTTATTATCAGGCTTACCTGCGGGTTTATCTATAAATCTGTATCCTTTACTACGCTGTCTTACAAAGCGTACCACGTGCCTTCCCAAAAATAACCACACGCCGGCGAGAAGTATAATGTACATTAAAGTTCTTACTATTATGTCAATTGTACCAGTCATAAAAATTAAGCTCCCTTAGAGTAAAAAGGTGTTACAATTTTGGGCTTTTTAGCAGGAAATTTTTCAGCCAGAATTTTTAGCTCTTTTCTGTATGACAGAAACGCCCTGTAGTTTTCTTCCCTGGCAATAGCTTCCTTGTCACTTCCTATATCGAAAGAAAAAGTCCAGCTGTCAGAATCAAGCTCGTATCTGCATATCTCGTGTATTGAGATTCTATGTGACAGATAATCGTATCTAATCTCATAAATACCCTTTAGCCTCTTTTTGGAACGGTCGGCAAGCTGAATAAAGCTAAAAACATAATGGAAGCTTTTGGCGACTTTTATTATTGTGTGTTCCAGGTTTCCACCTTTTTTATTTACAATCATATTTGCCATATCATAGGGAAGGTCAAATACATCGGTTAGATGGATTGTGCTCTTGCAGTGCCTTGTTCCACGGTTTGCAATCTCTACCAGTATGCTTAACATATTACCGTCCCTTGCCTCCCCGCAGATAATATAGTCTCCGTCCGATCGCATAAGCTTTTTTGTAATACCAGATAGCTCCTCTCCGTCGCATACTAGCTGCATTATGGGAGACTCTGGCATAAGCTCATGCAGGGGAATCTCAGCATTTGATTCAATTAAAACCCCTTCAAGGTCTTTATCTTCAAGCAGCTGAAATGTTGTAAGCATGGTAGTTTTAGCAGTCCTAACCGCCCCACAGAATAGGATATTAAAACCAACTTTAGCAAGGCTTTTAAGCATGCCTATTGCCTCTTTTGGAATGGTGCCCCTTCTTGCCTGCTCTTCTAAAGTGTAGCTAAACACAACGTATTTACGAAACACCATAATATCCTGGCCGGATTTGGTTAGAGTCCCTCCATAGATAGTAACCCTTTCTCCGGAGTGCATAAGAATTTCAATACTCGGGCTAGTCTGGGGTATCTCTGGGGTAAGAAGGAGCAGGGCTTTTTTGAGCGCACCGAACCTCTGTCTGGGTATTTTCTGCTCCTGCAGGACCATCTTACCATCAATAAGATAATAGATTCTTTCCCCGATTATTTTTGCTGATGAGCTCTCAGGGATATCCATCCAGGCATTTATTCCCGCAAGCCCCCATACTTCATGAAAAATACCGTCAACTAGGTCCTTATACCATCCGGGATAAGGTAGGTTAGTTTTGGCGTTATCCTCTAAATATTTTCTTATAATATCCTTAAAATAATTTACGTGATCGGGTACCCCTATTATTGCTTTGGTCTGCCGTTCAAGTATTTTAGATTCCTGACCTTCGGCTAGCTTCCACTGCTCTTCAAAATGAGACTTTACAGACCGGCAGAGATTTGTAAAAAGCTCCCTTTCGCTTAAATTTTTCCTGCTTTTTTCTTTATCTACCTTTAGGCTACCCAGGTAACTGTCAATATAAAATTCTTTTAAAATATTATCTTTTTTAGTTAACTCATTCATAATTAGACCTTTCCCAGGATCCTTTTTAAAAAACTGCCCTTTTTTTCACTATTTTTACCAGTACCGTCTATCTCTATACCCAACGCGCTGCAAAGTGAAACTGCCAGCTGTTTTATGGAACTACTGTAGAGCCTATCGCAACTTATAAGTGTCTTTTTTTCCTTTTCAGCTTCAAGGCTTAACGAGTAATCTAAAAGAGGTATAACTGAAGCCACCTGCATACAATATTTTTTAGCAAGCATTATTTCAGTATCAAGCTCGGGTAAGTCCATATACTTATTTACTACAAGGAAAAAATCATCCGGGCTTATACCTAATTTAGAAAAAATCTGCTCCTGGAGCTTACTAAAATTTCTAAAATGCTTATTACTCTGTGTTGCAATCATGTATTTTATTTTAGATGAGTTCAGCGCCCCTATACTCATACCGGAAACGGTACTTCCCCCGTTTATAATTGTTATATCAAAAGTTTTACCTGAGAGGTCTATAAGCTTTTCAATATGGTCAGGGTGGTAATGCCTTACTTTAGATATCTCCTTTTCCCCGGGTAGGATATATAGACTACCGCTCTTTACGCACGAGCTTTTAAGCTCCTCCGGTGATAGGATATTATTTATAAGCCTATCCTTTATACCAGGCAGGCCGTAGCTACCAGAACCCACCTCAAAATAATCACTACCTTCCCTGCCGCTTAAATTTAATAAAACTATAGATTTTCCGGTAATACCTGGAATTACCTGGGCAATAGATGAGCTTATCATGCCCACCCCCACCTCGGGACCGGAACCAAAAAAGCAAACCGCACTTCTGCCTTCATAAAAATCCTCAAAAGAAAGGGAACATATTTTTTGGGAGATCTGCGCGTCTGTTAAAAGAGGCGGAATTACTATTATCCCGTAGGAGGATAGGGTTTTATTTACGGTTGAATATGTATCCATGTCCCCTGCAATATAGTAGTTACTCTTTACCTTTTTTAAAAACTTTGAAAAATTCTGGATATACTTGCTGTATGGAATAGTTCTGCTATCTACTATTAAAATATCTATCTTTTCAAGCTCTCTACTGTCAAAAGACTGGCAGGTTTTAACACCAGAAAAAAAGCCGGTTTTTTCAAGTTCAGCTTTAAGTCCCCCAGAGCTTCCTATAATTAAAATATTTTTCACTTTCTCTTTAGATTCCTTATTATTAATTTGGGTTAGCTTTATATAAAAGAATAAATTTCCAGCTACTTCCGGCTAGATTTTCAAGATAGGACATATCTTCATAGCTTGTTATAATTTCAATACTTGATATATTGGCGCTCGCATCATATCGGTCTTCACCAACTGTGTTTACAACTTCCCTATTTCCCGAATCCTTTAGGTACGCGACTTCACTTTTAACCAGTTTCCTTTCTTTTATAACTTTTGTGCTGCTCAAGCTATTAATAGGCCTTCCTTCCTCTCCTTTTTCACTTGCAATTTTAACCGGATAAAAATAAATGGTATCCCCCCTTCTTAAGGAACTTGGAAAGGTTATTATCCAATCTGTTGGGATGGTAAAAATATACTGGTCCTCTTTTATAGTGCCTATACTCTCATCCTTAAAATAAGCCAGGGCAAGCTGGCTGTATTTTGGAATATAATGGGCCGAATACCTTCCGGTAACCTTATCCTTATCGACTACAGCTCCTTCAATTAAGTTATCGGGATTTACCTTTACCAGGTCAAGCATACCGGGTTCAATGACAGTACCGGCTTCTACGCTCTGATTAAGTACAACTACTTCGGTGTAAAGAAACTTCTCCCTGCCACTTGTCTCCCAGAAATATATAATCGCCAGGGTAGTAAGCATTAAAATTATGCCCAAAATAGAAAAAACCGCTCCGCTTTTAACTTTTCTTCTTATAAAATGCCCTTTCAAACTCTACCTCCCTACTGGTATTGTTAATTATCAAACCTTTGTAAACTTTTTTATAATGCCGGAAAATACCCTTTTTTTACTTTTTTTACCCTTATAAAAGCCATAGCTGAACTCTTCAGGAATAAAAAGAGTAGAGATACTTTTAAGCGGGCCCTGGAGTACATCGGAGACTTCGCCGGAGCTAAGCGCTATCTCATACTGGCAGTTAGCTTTGTATAAAAGATCTAAATCAATTGCGGGTATAAATGCCAGGGGTTTTACTCCTAAAAAACTTAAAAACTCTTTCCTATCTATTCCGCTGTTCCACTTGTTTATAATAAAGTTTACTGGATACCCCTCGCCCTTTAATTTTAGTAGCTCTGAAAGCCTGCCACCGGCAATCTTACAGCTTGTTGGAAACGGGTCTATAACAACAAAAACTATATCTACAACAGACAGCAGAGGTTTAACTGACTCATGAAAAATATTGTCCCCTATATCAATAAGAGTTATAGGGGTGGTACCGGATGCGTATACAAGCTTAAGCATCTTATCGTAGTCCCACTTTTTAATCTTTTCTTTTCTATCGTCTGAAACAATCCAGGAGATACCTTCAAATACATACTCGGCTTTTCTTCTTATCCTGTTTCCGGATGAAATCTCATGTGGATATGAATAAAATTCACTGCCGCTATCTTTTTCGTTTCCATCAAGCCTATCCTCTATTCCCATCCAGTTAAATATTGCAGGACTTCCTATGGGTGGCTCAATAACAGATGAGAGTATACCGAGGTTTGAAAGATATTTTGCGAGACTTAAGGTAACTGTAGTTGAGCCTGCACACCTTGAAAGGCCGGATATAATAATTAGTTTTTTTTCTAGACTCGTGTATACTTTTTTCTCCACTACTTTAGTAGTGGGTTTTTCTACATATCTTACTTTAGGGGCTATATTTAAATCCTCTTCTATATTCTCTTCTTTGCTATCATTATCATCTTCCGCTGGCTCCGGAACCATTTTACCAATAGTTGCAATCACCTCACTGTAGTCATCATCAAAATAAATAATGTCAATTTTATTTTTTTTAAAAAATTTTACAGCCTCACCAGACCAGGGAAGTTTCTTATCAATTACAGCAAGCTGCCATTTTTTATAAAGTGATTTATTTTTTACTTCATCAATATCATCTATAAACTCCTCAAAGCCGATATAGGGGTGACCCTTAAAATGGTTGGTTATCCTTGCGTAGCTTTCTTTTATATTTAAGCAGCAGATTATATATTCCAAATTCCCTCAACTTAAGTTAAATATTTTAAAAAAACTCTTTAGGCACATTTTATCTCCGGCAGATCCCTGACGTTAGAAAGATCGCAGATTCTTACTTTTCTTTCCCAGTACCTGTACTGAACCTTATAGAGAAGGGATGGGTAAAAGGAACGCTGGTTTAAAATTAACCTTCTCTGGCACAGCCTCTTACATTCATCGGGAAGCATTAAGTTTCTCATATAGTAGTTCTGCGATTCGCTCTGCCTAGTGCTTTCGGAAAAGCTCCCTATATTTTTGCTTACGCCCTGTATTTTAATAGTAGTATTTCCTAAGAACCTACTGCAGTACTGAGCGGTAAAATCATCATTTATCCCTAGATAAAGATGTGTATCGCACATCGATAGTATATCTTCCCAGCAGTCCTTATAACGGTTTTTCATCTGCGGCAGTGACTGCCATATAAGCATTGGATAAATCCTGCGGGACCTCATTGTGCCAAGCATCACCTGTATGTTTGGGATCCTTCCTATATTTGCCATCTCTTCAAGTATAAGAAATGTTGGGTTGTATAGTGTATTACCATACCCGTAAGCCGTTTTATAAAGCTGGTTTAAAATTGTAGTTACTATGGAATTAATAATGGGAGAAAACGTCCTGTCCTTATCAGGCATCAGTATAAAAAGAGCAATCGGCCTTTCCTTTTTGGCCCCGATTTTTTTAATATCTATTGTTGTTGAGCCTGTTATATTTTTTATGCCCTTTATAGAAAATAGTTTAAGTTTAGTAGCAAGTCCAATAAGGATATTGGCCCTTACCTTATCTTCCGCCAGTAGAAAGTTTTCCCAGAGCTGAAGCGGCGTTCCACTAATGTTGTAATCTTTAAAAAATTTTACCGCCTTTTTAGAATCCCTGACATTTTCAGAAGTAAGGACCTTTAAAACCTGCCCGAATGTCTGTTGGCCCTCCGGATATATCTCCTTTACAAAACCGATTAGCGCTCCTAAAAGCTGGCCTTCAGATTCTTCCCAAAAGGTATCACTGCTGTAAGACAGTATTGTTGAGTCAGCTACAGAACTTATATAGCCTTCGGCTATTTCCATAAGCTCTTTACCAGAGGATATATAATTTATGGGGTTAAGGCTGTCTCCATACTTTAGGGTGATAAAATCAAGCACGTAAACGTCGTAGCCGCAGCCTGCCAGGTACTTATTAGTAAGGCAGTAAATCTCGCTTTTAGGGTCAGTTATAATTATATCGCCCTTCTCATCCAAATCCTTATACATATACGGTATATGAAATATATTTGGAATGACAAAGCTTGTGGTCTTAAAGCTTCCAGGACTCCCCAGTACCAGTGCCTGCATATTGAGGCTGCTTCCTATGGGGTGGTATGCCCCGGGCATCCCGATAAAATATTTTAAGTCTGCTATATTAGAGCCCAAAAACCATCCCAGGTTATCTTTAAAATAATGTTTTTTTACTTCCCCTGGAGTCTGAAATCTTGACGTTCCGTGGCTACCGTAGTCATCTTTTTGCGCGTATTTTTTTTGCAGTCTTAAGCCTGCCAGCCCAAAAAGCGAGTAGGCTAAAAATAGCCCCATAGCTCCCCAGCCTAAAACGTTGGTGGGGCTGGCTTCGGTAAAAAAATCAGTATAAGTTCTACCGCTTGCAGCAGTTTTTATTACAAAGTTCTCCGGGATAAGCGACAGGTTGGACCCGTAGTCTTCAAGAAACTGCCCTAAAACTGTCGATAGTATGGGTAGAATTATTAACATAATAATAAGTATTAAAACAGACGTTATGATTCTGGTCCTGGTAGCCATTATCTTTCTCTCCTTCTGCCCTCAGCCATATGATTTTCTCTTGAACTTAGATGCTTTTCTTTTTTCTTTTCAACCCTTATTTTTTCTTTTTCAATATCCCTTGAGATTTTACTGGCTATACTTTCTATTCCAGGGGCAATCCTACTTAAACCTATATTTGCAATTTTTATTTCCGGTATCTTAAAATCAGCCTTTCTATATGGTAAACCTAGGTTTACCTCTTTACGTTCTGGACCTCTTTTAAAAAAATCTGTAATCTCTTCCTTTGCATAGGCATGTCCCAGCTTTTTACCGCGGCAGTATTTTTTCTTTTCCGGGTGGAGAAAGCTAAGGTTTTTATTCTGGACTTTCATATCTATGTTAAAGTTTTCCTTCAGGTATTCCTTTAGCTCAACTAAGTTTTTAGAATGTTCTTTTGCCTCATCAATTGCTGAGCGCAGCTGCTCTTTCCATATAGGCAACCCCTTTTCTGCCAGCTTGTATTCAGTCATTGAGTAGCTCCTTTCGGAGTAAGGCCCTTTTATAATGGACAAATTTTCCCTATCACAGATTCTATTGCTTTCCCGCTTGATCTCCCTCAAAGTCTCCTTATTTGAGACTAGCTTACGGCCGTCTTTAAAGGATACCGAGTTTACCACAAGGTGGTTATGGATATGGCCCTTGTCAATATGCGTTACAACCAGCACTTCATGACCTTTAAACTCTTTTTTTGCAAGCTCTTTCCCAATCCTGTGGGCTTTTTGAGGATCCGTTTCCCCTGGCTTAAAACTCTGGATTATATGATGGTAACTTATTCCATCTGTTTTTTCGTAAAGCTTTTTTGTGGTATTCATCTCATCTATTGCATTCTGCACGGAGCAGTCCATTCCACTTATGATGCGACTATCTGTTTTTTCTTTATTTAATACATAATTTATTATATTTTTTATTCTCCCTTTGGAAGGAATTATTTTTATAACTGCCATAAAATACCCAACCTTTATATTTTTTTCATTGCTACAGCAAGCATACTCCATGCGTTTTTTAGGTCTTCTTTTATACTTTCAAGATTATCCCCCACTACAGTAAGAGTACCGCAATTTACTGGGCTTGTTATTTTATCCAGGCTGTTTCCTATTCTTTTAATTTCAATAATCAATTCTCTTATACCCGGCACAACTTTAATATCTTTACCAAGCGAACATTTTCTAATGTATTCACTTCGGCAAAAGTAAGTTTTAGATACCTTATCTTTTAGAAGAATCATTTCCTTTTCATCCAGCCATATTGTTATTGGGTAATTTCTTTTCCTTACCATTACATAGTGTCCTATTTCTACCATTTATTTTCTTTGCTATTTTTTCTCTATATTCTATTACGATAATTCTATGATATATTAAATATATCATAATGTTGACTAATCAACAATACTATACCCTTTTTTTTAGGCTAGGCATACAAATCTAGAGGTCCAGTAGTAGTTGAACTAGAAGCTCGAAAGAATTATGTTTATCCTTACTAAAAAACAATTAACTAATTTGATAAATTTCTTTGAGGAACGTGAGGTTTATTCCATAAATGCATTTTTGCAATTAAATAAATAAGCGGATTGGACGGTGCTAATAATTAGAGATTTTTAAAAAGCATGCTTCAACAATTGGTTAATAGAATTCATCTCTTTCCCTTTCTTTTTCTATTTGTGACCTAATCTCTTCTTCTAAACTATCTGAAATCAAATCCAAGAAATACATCATATTTTCAGATTCATACTTTTTTTTGGCTCTATTAACTGATTCCAATTCTTTTTTATAATAATCAGATAAAGAACCAGACATATCGTGAATACCAGAAAAAGATTTTTTTAATAATTCCATATTGTCTGAATCAATATCTTTTCCAAGGATTTCATTAACTATGTCAAACCATACATCACTAGGCTTAAGTTCAATTAGTAAATATACTATAATCTTTAATTTTTCTTTCTTATCATCAGCCCATTGGATAAAGATATCTTTAAATTCTACCTTTTTTAAATCCCCTACCAAGTCAACAATTAAATCAAGAACATCTGGCCTAATACTCTCGTCAAGAGAACTATCAAGCAATTCTTTATAAAATGTTCTCATTTCATTACTTTCATTTATAAAAGAAAAGCCCTTATAACTAAAATCATCAAATCTTAGATAACTTTTAGTTGTACCCTTGCTCTTTGTTCTAATTCTTGCTAAAAGATATTCTTTGACTCCATTTAATCCCTCTATATTCATAATATATTGCAGACACAAAGATAAAGAATGCTCAATTTTTTCAATACTATCTAATTTTATAGTTTCAAAAACTATATTTTTAAAAGTCTTATAATCATCCTTGAATATACTATAATTGAAATTGTCCTTTGGTATTATTTTATAAAGTAAATGATTAAAAGTACTTTCATTACACCTTTTAGATATTAATATTAAGCTATTTTTTACCCAATTTTTGTCAATATCTTCATATTCCTTAAGGGCAGTTATTAATGCGTTATCTATTATATTGTCTTTTTTATCTAATAAAATTTCTAGAATTTTTATATCTTCTCTTTTACGTTCCAAACCATAAATAAAGCTATTTGCCAAAGCTCTACATTCTTCTAAATCCCCTTTGTTAATTATTCTTTTTGAGATTTTTATTCTAACATCAGGCTTTGTTACGGCAATTCCTGCAAGCATGTTAAACATGTATATTTTTAAATTAGAAAATTCATCATTTGCATTTAATAAGCTAACTATATTCTCACCAATTTTTGGATTTGCTTTAAACAGACCAAAAAATATTTTACCTATTATAATTTCATGGTCCTTACCATCTATTGTAATTAATTCCTGATATCCACTAATTTTACTCAAATATCTATCAATATTTGATAGGTTTATCTTTGAAATAAAATTAAAAACAAATTTATCCTTTAGCTCTTCAATCTTTTCGTATCCAAAATTTGAATAAATACTTTCCCAATAAACCCCGTTAATTTTCATGAACTCTTCTAATTTATTAACCATTATTACTTTTATAAGCTCGGCTGGTTTAGTACCCTTTTCAAACTTTTCTATAAGTTTTAATAGATTAAAAATCTTACTCTTTAAGAGTAAATTTTTCTCAGATCTGCAAATATCCTCCAAAACAACCAATATCTGATTTGCATCAAATTTTCTAAGCTCTGATGATATTTTTCTCCCAAAAGGGACTAAACTTTCAAAAGGTTTTTTTAGAGAATCGATGATTTTTATTTTCTGTTTAATATTAACCTTCTTTAAATATATATCTTCTAAATTCCTGTATATATTTTCTCTTATCTTTTTAAGAGGAGTTGAAACTTCTAGACTACCTGAGGTTAAGAAAAACTTTTTTTTATCAATATAATCTGAATAATTATATGTGAAATAAGGATAACAAAATAATGATAGTATATGTATTATTAAATCTAATTCTTTTAATTGAATATGCTTTTTTAATTTTTCATTGATTATACTTATTATTATTTCTTGTATTCTAAAATACCAATAATATCTTCCATTATTAGCCTCTTGTGGTGGTAGATATGAAAATCGGTTTTCTACTGTTTTAAATATTGCACTTTCAATCTTATTAGAATCGAAATTCTCTGAAAGATAAATACCAGTCAATAAATTTATAATACCCTTGGAATGAGTTTTAAATATTTTCCAATAAATGCTTTCACATATTTCTATAATCGCAAGTGCCTCGCTCTCAGAAACTATTGCTTTATAGTTATTCCAATAATTTGATATTACATTATAGCTATCAGTTGGGCATTCATATGCATATCTATTCATCCATTCTAAATACTGGACTTTTTTATATTTGTCCTGACTATTTTTTAATACTTCTCTTGTCTCTGCCAAAAGTAATTTGAATTGCTTTTCCACCTCTTTACTTTTATAACCTTTATTAGAGACTTCAAATAAATTCTCTATGATCAAATCAGAGTGTGACTCTTTAAAGTATTCAAATATGGATTTAAAACTCAATACAGGTCTATGATCATCCAAGCAATATTTAAAGAAAATATATTCTGAAATCCCATCATCAAATATTTTGGTCATTCCGGAACCAGCTATTTCAATAATTTCATAATCATATAATTTCCCTATTGCGCTTTTAAACTGTATTTCACCATCAAATTTTATATAATTAATTATTTTTTTTACTAATCGTTCATCCTTAATATTTATACTTCTAAGAGCTGATATTAAGGTAAGTAAATTTTTTTCATGATATTCTGATTTATCAAGTAATTCGATCAATTCTGAAAACACACCTTCATAATATTTCCTAAATATTGAAAATGGCTCATTGAAATTTATTTTTCCTCCATTTCTTAAAGCTTCTGCCATAATGGCTGCTAGTCTAGGATTCCCTTTTACATTTGTTACTATGTTTCTTCTCTGGGCCTGTGAGTTTATATTAAAAGGCTTACCCTTTAGTATTTTATCAATTTCCGCATTTGACAATCTGCTAAGATAAAATTCTCCTATGCCTTCTATATCCCAAGATCTAATTCTGCTAATAATACTTTTAAAACCATATCCTCTCGTATTTAAAATAATGATAGGTTTGCTTTCAGTTGAAGGATTAAGCACTAAATCTTTTATATCATTTAAGTCCTCGAATCTATTTGCATTATCAACAACAAGAATAAAATTGCTATTATTTCCCATCTCTCCCCTTATAGAAGGTTTTAATTCTTTCATATTGCTATCAACTACTAATATTTTAAATTCCTTATATCGATTATCTGAATTTAAATTCTTTGCAAATTCAATCGAAAATCTAGTTTTGCCGACTCCAGGTTTCCCATAAATAATAATAACTCTATTTCCCTCTTTTACTTTTAATATAAGTTCCTGTATCTCATGGTTTCTACCAACAAATTGATTTGAAAAAGGTAACTTCTTACTTTTTTTCTTTAACTTCTTAAGAAATCTCTCTATTGTATATATATTGGACTCAGGGATACCCAAATATTTACTTCTAATATCTTGGAATTCATAAGAATCCAACAATCTAGACACTTTAGAACTATTATAAAAAATAAATTCTGAATTATTTCTTTTACATAACTCCATACACCTATTTATTTCTTCATCTTTTGGCTCAAAATTTAGGAAAGCCACACAAATAGAATTATTGACTTTATTATTCTTTTTTAGTTTATTAACACTCTTTGACACGTCATCAAAAACTTTATCTTTACTTGAATCAGTTGTAACTGATATATATACCAAATTATTATCCTCTGTATAACAATAAATATCAGGAACTCCTTTTCGAGTTTTATTTGTTCCTTCTTGTGCTCCTGTATGAACGAAATTAATCCAATCATTGTGAACTCTTCTAAGCAAATCAAATGCTAAATTCTCAAGTTCACCAGAATCTAATTTACCTAATAATACTTGGGTATTATTCATTTATTTTTAATTCAAATATTAATTTATCTCAAAATATAATATTTTTAGTTATTTGTCTATTATGTGTCTCAAAAGCGTAAGAAGAGATATTCTATTTAAAAATGGATTATAGCTTTTATTACGGTTTCTGTGTAAAGCATGTATTTTATAACTTAAGGAGTAATAGATTATAAAAAAATAATATATCGTTATTTAGAAATCTCCAATGAACTAAAAATAACATCAAGATAAAACTTCCGTTTTTGCAAGGGGTTTGGGGGTATTCCCCCAATATAATCGCAAATGTAACTATGTGTTACGTTTGCATATCTTGCCTATCAATTATTATATAGACTGTGTAGGCTGTTGGAAAATAGGCCGCAAAAAAGCCAGGTTTTCAATAAATGCACAGGTTGTAATTTTACAAGTTCTAAGAAAAAGAGTACAAACAGGGGCTTTTTGAAAATGAGCCGTGTGCGAATTTCAAAAAGGGGGTCAGGGGCGTGGGGCATTTTTATCTGAGGGCGGTGGGTGGGTGGCCTATTATGATATTACACATAATAAGGGGACTATTACCCTTTATAGGCATATTAGATGGTAAACCTGGGTTTACCATCTAATATCTATCATTTTTATATTTCCTATTTTTTTAAGTAACTCTAATCTAATGCAGTAGCCCCGCAATTGGAGCAAATAACCTTGCTATATCCTTTAGACCAGTCAAAATTAATATAATTACCGTTAGCTAAATTCTCTTCTATATCTTCTTCTGATAACTTACTAAAATCGTTATCATATGTAGTATCTGTGCTCCTAATATAAAATATTTTAGAGCCGCATTTTTTGCATCTCATTTTAATCCCCTTCCCCGGCAATACTTAATAACTTAATTCCCAGCTCGCTATTAAATGGAATAAATTCAGGCATTTTCCCATATTCAATAAATCGAAATTCTCTTAATCTGTAGTCCACTGTATAAACCTTATTTTTATATTTAATCCGTTTTAGCATTACTCCCCCACCTTTTAATTTAATAGATTTCATAAGATATATACCCTTCTTTTTTAATTGCCTTTTTCATCTCAGCCAGTACTTTCCTGTAGCATTTTGCCTTCTCCCTGTTTTCCGGCTGATTTACTCTGGTGCTTTTTAGCCCCAAGATTACTTCTTCAAGTTTTTTCTTTACTTTCCTAAATTCCCTTTCTGTTATTTCAATAATACCGTTTCCATAAGAATTTAAATTCTCATAAAAATCCGTACACTCTTCTAAAATATTTACCAGCTCCCTATCATGTGATAGATTAAAGCTTGGATATTTATAAGTTAATATTTTTTTAACTCTGTATGCATTTCTACTCATATTAGACCCCTTCCTTACTTACTGATAATTTCACTTGCTCTTTTTTCTCCAAAATACAGGTCTCTTTCAATTCCCAGTCCAAAGGAACCTCTAACGCTTTCAAGCTCTTCAAGGCTAAAATATCCCCATTCATCATTTAAATCGCCAAAGATTGAAACATACCCAAAAAATATCCTCTCTTCCGGATTATATTCTGTGGCGTACCACGTCCCAGCTCCAGATGGGTTAAAGTACTTGGCAATTATTAGAGGGTCTTTTACTTCTTCCTGAGAGCCAACCTCTTTAAATCTTGCTTCTAACTCTTTAGTCATTAGTTTCATCTCTTTCTCCCTTCTTAAAAATAATATTTGACTTCCTGGGAGAAGCTTTAGAGAAGGTTCTGGCTTTTAGTCAATGTGGAGATTTTACGGTTCTCCTTAAAAGGAGAATTGAGAGGGATAAATATCTTTAGCGGTTTATGCTCGCAAAGTAAAATACTACATTTACAAAAGACAGGTTCTTCTATAATTACCGGTCTTTCAAAGGAAGTTAAATATAGTAAGCCCGCAGGGCTTTTGTAACTGTAGCTTTCTAAAATTTAGCTTTGTATAAATTATAAAAAAAGCGGTATGTGTATATTTACCCCTTTCTTAACTTTTAATATTTTTATATTTAAATTAAATGTCGGAGGAAGCAGAAAGATCTGTAAATATATCAAGCTGCTCAAATATCCTTGCCGGTTTTCTTCCCTCTTCCATTTCTTTTCTTATTAGAATCGTACAGGGTTTTCCCGGAAGAGGTTCAACTACCTTACTTATGTAATTGTAGAATTTATACCTTGGGGAGCTTGCAAAGTATTCCCTCTTGGTCCTGTAGTCATATATCCACATCTAAAACTTTCCTTTCTATCCCCTGCGTCCGATAAGGTTATTCTGCCTGAAGCTATAAAAACCACCCGAGGAAACTATTATGTGGTCAAGTACATCTATTCCTAATATATTCCCTGCTTTTTCGAGCCTCTTTGTTATTTCCATATCATCATTTGAAGGTTCAGGATCTCCCGAGGGGTGGTTATGCATAAATATTACACTTGCGGCATTTGAGAGTATTGCACCTTTATATACTTCCCTCGGATGAACGATTGAACTCGTTAAACTTCCGGTCGAAACTACTTCAAAACTTGTAATCTGGTTTTTAACATTTAAGTGAAGACATATAAATTTCTCTCTATCTGACTTTAAAAGACTTTCTGCAAATTCTGATTTTGCCACTTCTTCACTGCTGTTATACTTCTGACCTGATATTTTTATCTCTCTAACCATTGATAGCTCCACCTGTGGAATAAAATTGAATAATTTCTTTTTCCCTGCCATCTTTCCCCCCTTAAATTAAAATAATATTTAACTCCCTGGGGGGTAGCTTTAAAGAAGGTTCTGGCTTTTAGTCAATGTGGAGATTTTACGGTTCTCCTGAAAGGAGAATTGAGAGGGATAAATAGCTTTAGCGGTTTATGCTCGCAAAGTAAAATACTACATTTACAAAAGACAGGTTC
>Ga0307433_1000749_pt1 | contig 22019 bp, 30 predicted proteins | sample SalMarWE160210MG_FD_202166 | JGI IMG/M metagenome (GOLD analysis project Ga0307433, IMG submission 202166) | Salt marsh sediment microbial communities from the Plum Island Ecosystem LTER, Massachusetts, United States - WE1603-210 | ecosystem: Environmental > Aquatic > Marine > Intertidal zone >... | reverse complement strand
CTTGTTGCTAATCTGTGCTCTGAGTTCTTTGTTCTCCTTCTGTAGTTTGAGCAGTTGACCTCCCAACCGCGCAAACCTGGCTTTCAATGTCTCGTTCTCATGACGCAGCTCAGCAATTATACCTCGGAGTTCTCGATTCTCCTTTCGGAGGCTTAGATTCTCGTTGCGCAATTCCTCATACGATAAGAACATGACAATCCCAAGGGGAACAGGAGATGAATGTTATGTCTATTACATTCGTTCCCTCTCATGGTGGGCTTTAGTGCACGTGCAGTCCGGTAGCTTGTCCGGTCTACTTCAACCCCCTAGACAGAGGAACGCTTCAGTTGGGTGAATAGTTACGGCATTTTTGTCTAACCAACGATACCAACCGAGATAGTTAGGCAGGTACTTTGTCGCAACACCGTTGAATCGTCGTAGCCATGTCTTGAAACGACTGTGATAGGCGTTGACATTCTGGATGTGAAAGACCTTCTCTACAACGCGAATACCGGCGCTAAGATTCACCATCTTGTGGACCATGCCTGCGTCAGCGGCAAACGCTTTGTATACTGAAAGCCCGTCAGAGCACAGCAACGTATCTTCAGCAAGTACAGGCTGGAGCACGTTCGCTAATGTATCCTTGGAAAACTCCGGCAGGACATGATTTACCGTCGCCCCAGCACGGTCACGGGCAACCAAAACGCATGCTTGTTCACTGCTGCGACCAGGTTTGGCAGCTTTCCCTCCGCGTTTGCGAGCTCAGCGTTGAAGGCCTCGCTCTCCCCTCTGAGAGCGCAACAAGAAAGTCTCATCTGCTTCGGCAATCCCCTGCAGGACCTGCGCTTGCTTCTCCTCCGGAAGACGGAGAAACCGGTGCCGCCAGCGGAACGTAGTGGTGTAATGCACTCCGCATGCTTGTGCACTCGCACGCACGCTTTTCCCCTCAATCATCGTCTTGGCAAAAACAGGCCACTGTTCCTTATGCCGTAGACGAGCCAACGGTGTACTGGTAAGAGCGTTGAATGTGCGTTTGCAGTTGCGACAACGAAACCGAGACAAACCATGACTCCTACCCCACCGGATCGGATCTTCGGTCTTGCAGTAAGGACAGGCCGGACGTTTCCCTTCTTCGGGCTCGATCCATTCCACAATTTGCTGCTGGTGCTCCGCTTCCTCTAGTCTCTTCAACAAAAGACGACGTTGCCCCAATGTCAGTTCATCACTGCCCTCTATTAGCTTGGAGAATCTGTCAGCGCGCATTGCACCCTCCTCTTCCACTAGTTACCGACATTATACGACAACAGCTAACGTTAATAAAACCTTCTCCTTAGTAGCGAAATTCCACCGGGGCATTCGCTCCTTTTTCAATGGTCCCAAAGACTCCATCAAAAAACAGGGAAAAACAAGGCGGAAAAAGAAGCCCGATTCCGTCTATGAATACAGGATAAAGCTCACCAACAAACCTATTGACTCGCGATAGATATGCGATTATGCTGCGTCACTTCTTAAGAATGGGTAGTGAGGAGGTGGATACGGTTATGCCGCAAAAATCGAAGAAAGGAACACAGAAGAAGTCGTCCAAGAAACCCAAGAAAGGGACGAAATAACGCGTTGGATTGGAGGATATTGAAGTGGCCGCTGCACAGTGCCCGATTTGTGAATCGAAAATCAGCGTCGGAAAAGAAGACATCGTCCTCCATAGGCGGTTTCGTTGTCCGGCTTGTAGGGTTCTGCTAGAGATTAGCAGTGCTAGTCCCTTCAAGGTGGTAACAATTGCTGACCGACACTCGCTGGAGGGAGAGTCCCCGATCAAACACAGCTCAACCGTCAAGGAATGAGGACACTTCCTGGATGGATGAGGTTTGATCCCTAACGGAGAAACAGATGCCGATTACAAGTTGTCCACTGTGCAGTGCCTCGCTCAATATCCCTCACGAGGACGTCATCCTCTTCAGCAGAATACGCTGTCCAGAGTGCGCTCTCCTGTTGGAGATCACCAACGAAAACCCGTTGATGGTAGATCTGGTCTTTGGCGGAAGGTGGGACTACGAAGATTCCTACAGTGAAGACCTATCTCAGAACCTCAGGCGCGTGAAGAAAGCGAAGAGGTCTACCGAGCACGAAAGAGTGAGAAAATCGCGAAAACCCCTAGGAGGAAATGATGCGTAAAACCATTTGCCCAGTCTGTAACGCGAACATCAAAGTTGAATCGCCCTATCTCTTCAGCCAGGTGCGCTGTCCTGAATGTAATGCGTTATTGGAGGTTGTTGAGGAGAATCCCCTGGAGCTGGAAGAGGTTTTCGAAGAAGAGGACCGCAAGGAGGACGACGGGGACGACGAGGAGCAAGAGGACGAAGCAGACTGGCTACGAAGAGTCCCCAAACCAATACCTGGTTCTTGAAAATTCGCTACTCCCAACTAATAGATGGCAGGCTCTAAATGTCAAGATCAAGAAGATCAGTAAAGGAGGGGGCAATGTCCAGTAGAGGCTTTCACTCCATAGGGACAGCGCGGTTCTGTATCTATTCGGTTCTCCTGGGAATCGGTTCTGCACTCATTGGGTTTGTGATTGGCCTTATAATTGGGCCGCCCTCTACCACAATAAGCTCGATTCTAATCGTCATCGGACTTCTTTTTGTTGCTGGGGCCATCTTGTTCGTGCGCCAACAGTAATGATGCTTGCAAGCAAGGAGCGAAGAGGAAAAGGCATTCCAAAAGGTATGCTATTACGGAAAAGAGGCTCTTGAATACTTACAAGGAGGAGATAATGCCGAGGGTTATCTGCCCAGCATGTGGCAAGGGTATCAGTATCAACTCTGACGAAGTGAACTTCTACAACCAACTCGTCTGCCCTAGGTGTGGCGCCTTGCTTGAGATCGTTGAGGAGGACCCGCTGACAGTGGAGGTGGTTCCTGTCGAAAGTTAGGAACGAACTTCGTTATGAATCGCCTGCCTCGCAAGGAGGGTGAAAGGGGGCTGAGGCAAGTTTCTACACCCCTTTCTTTTTCTAGGATTGTAACTGCTCATCCGATGGTGCTTCATCGGACTGAATAGGTACACTAGGATTCAAGGAGGTTCCGGTATGAAAGTCCGCGAGATCATGACGAAGGACCTGACGTCATGTGAGAAGGACGTTTCGGTACGTGAGTTGATCTTCATCCTCGATAGTGCCAGGATTCCTAACATACCGGTTGTTGATGGGGAAGATAAGGTCATTGGCTACATCTCGGAGAAGGACATAATCAAGGCCGGTCTCCCCAGCTATTATGAGATGCTTCATACGACCTCGTTCATCCCGGACATGAACCAACTATCGAAAAAGATCATGCAAATCGCGGACGATCCAATCGAGAAGTATATGCAGAATGATGCCATTGTCATTACCGAGGACGATGATACTCTGCAGGTGGCCGACCTCATCATCCGCAGAGGGGTGAAGAACGTACCGGTGGTGGATAACGAGGGGAGGCTCGTGGGAAAGGTCAGACGGATCGATCTTCTCCGATACCTCCTGTAGATCAGGATAACGCCTTTCAGGAGCTGCCCGGATGGAGGAGAAAAAGGTCATCCTGCAGGATCTGTTACTGAGGCACCCGGCCGATATCGCTGAGGTATTTCCTCATCTTTCCGAGAAACAGGCAATCGAGCTGGCGCACTGCCTCTACCTACACAAGGGGGCGGCCGAACCACTCGGGGAGATGGAAACCGATGAATCCGCAGCATTCCTCTCTGATCTCGATCGCGTAATTCTTGTCAATGAACCTCAAAAACGGTGATCTAAGATATTCTAATCGCATTTCCTCCTTCGTTCCATCAACACTCCTCCCGCTGGAAAAGTCAGTCTACCTCTTCTCCCATTTGTGCCTGAGACCTTCAGCGGTCAATTACGCAACACAAGAACTCTTCTGTTGCACGATGGCTTTACGGACGGTAAGGAGGTCCTCATGATCGCACGACCGAAGAGGCTGCCGGTAACGCTCACCGAAGAAGCACAAGAAGAGCCGCTCGCTGTGCGCCCGCGACAACATCCCCAAGCGGGTAGAACAAAAGTGGTAGATCGAGATTGGGAGCGTAAGGAATGGAGGTCTATCTATGAAGGCTTATCTGCAGGATAAGTCCCGCTATTGCGCCGGGAAGAATCCCAGTAAGGGCTCCGAATAGTCCACCTCCAAAGATGCCCAGACCCACAACATCCCAGGCGTTCTTCCACTCGCCGCTTACATTGATGAAGTTCGGATTCACGGCATAGTTTGCGCCCATAAAGGTTCCAAAAGTCAGCCCGCCGATAATGGCTCCTTCCACCATCCCACCAAGCGCGCCGAGCAACAGGGAAAGCCATTTGTCGCCTTCTGCACTCATGATCTGAAAGAATCCACTTGTAGTCAGCATCGCTGAAGCCATGCCCACAACAGCCGTAGGGACAAACACCGCGAGCTGTTGCAGTAGAGGTGTCTCCGAATCACTGAACGCAATGAACCCTATGTAGGTATCCAATGCAAGGCCAATCGCTACCCCGGTTCCAATCGAAACCCAGTACAAAACCGGATTGTCTATGTCTACTGGTTGTGCAGAAGTAGAGATTAAGGGACTGAACAACAAGAGAAGAACAAGCGGAACCACAACGGCTTTCGTTTTCATGGTTAGAATGCAGTCTATATTCAGGCAAAGACAAAATCAATAAACTCGGATACAACGCTCACTCAAATCTCAGTACCTCTGAGGGGAGTTGAATTCGCCCGCTTTTGCAACAGAATGTCCTTTTGCTGCCAAACCCATCGGCGTTGAAGGGTTCTCGTGTGGGGCACTTCTAGCGCTGCAGCAACTGACGTATAGCCTTCTCCAATGTCTGCCGGTGGACACATCGCAGCACAAATACCCCATCTTCTTCTACCTCAAAGAAGATCCGGTAGTTGCCAATCCGTAGCCGTCTTAACTTCCCTTTGGGGTCTTGCGCAATGGCCTTGATTGCATCGCCATCTGGGGATGGATCTTCTTTGAGTCTCTTGAGCCCCTTAAGGACTTGATAACGCCGGTTGGCTGGAAGACGCCCAGGTTCCCTTCTCGCTTTGTGTGTTACCTTGACTCGGAAACTCAACCCTTACCCTGTAGCTCAGCCGCGGTTTCAGCTATCAGATCGTCCAGATCAGACACACGTCCTGCAACTACATCGGCGCGAGCTTCTCCTAGGCCCTCGCGTAGCTTTGGATCGGACAGCATGACAAGCCCCTCAAGATCCTCTTCAGCAAGATCCCGGATAACAGCGATTGGTTTCCCATAGCGGGTGACAAAGACCGGGTTTCCTTCCCCAACCTTTCGCAGGATCTCAGCTGTACGGTCATGGAGGTCTCTTACGTTCACAAACGGCATGACTCACCTCTGACAGTTGATATATAGCTACTATTGTAGCAACAAAACGGTCAATGTCAATCGAGAAGCAATCGCTTCCGAATGAAGCGGTAAGCCAAGCGCTGATCGCTATCCTTGCAGCTTCCCGAGAACGAAGTGCGCAAAATCGAGGTAGAGGATCAAGCGCAGGGCGTTCTGTTTCGTTCCGAACGCGATTGAAGTCCCGTGTTCCACGGCGTGCCGGTTGAGGGAACCGTCATCCGCAAACTCGATGAACTTGACGAACCGGTAGAAGGGAAGCTCCTCCTCCCCGATGAGGCGGGATAACACCTCACGGATCAGCGCCTCCACCGTGACAAAGGTGCGGTTCTGGGTTCCAATCAGCTCCTCAAGTTGTGCCTCAGCCGGATTAGAGCAGGAGAGGAAGTCCCACATCACCCCTTCGGGCTGCGGGAAGAGGCCGTAGATCGCGAGGGCGTACTCACCGCGCAGGTACGCGGAGAAGGCATCTTTGATGATCCTCTCCCGTCGGCGGAACGGTTCGAGGTCGAACCAGGAACGTCAGGGTCAGACCTTGTGTTTTGACTTCTCTAGGGCAGAATTCCCACCAGTAGTAGCACTAGCTATCTCAGGAATGGCACCCCTGCGACTGTCCCTTGTCATCAGATTGCTCAGATACTGCTACCTATACTTCTCGACGATTTTCACGATCCGCTCGAAATCCTCTCCCACATTATTCAGCGGCTCAAACTGCTCGCGGCACTTGAACGACCCTACCCCGCTATTGTAACCAGCATCACCCCGCCAATGATGAGCAAGACGCCTATTGCGGAACGCCTCGAGGGCCGTTCCTTCAGGATAAGAACACTGGCCAGGAATCCGAACAACACAACCAACCCGCGAACCGGGGAAATAATGCTCGCCGGTGCTCGGCCGAGTGCAAGCAGCCACAGTATCCAACCGAGGAAGAGGTTTGTGAAACCGGTGAGAACGGCAATGTTCATTCCTCTCCAGGACCAGGAAAAGCTGCTCAAACGGTGCCGAGAAAGTGCATACACACCCCATGCAGCGGCTGAGCCTGCAACCAACATCAGTTGATAGGTGATGGGGGCCATACCGTGGCTGAGACAGTACTTTGTGGGCACTATCTCAGCGATTCCCCACAACACTCCCGCGGCGAGTGCGGCCCATGGTCCCCAGCGCGTTCCCTGTTCATCCGGCCGATCGCGGTGAGAAGCAAGGAAGTATGCGCCCAATACCACCAGCACCGCAGCGGCAAACGAGGCGAATCGTGGGGACTCCCCGAGAAAGATGACCGCCGCCACCACGCCCCAGAAGGGCGCTGTGTTGGCTAGAGGCACGACCTCGTGCGCAGGACTTGTCTTTAAAGCGATCATGTAAAGCAGGGTACCGATGAATGAATCCAGAACACCGCCGAGAATCGCAACGATCAGAAACTTTGTGGTGGGTAGAGTAAAACCTGTCGTGAGAAGGCCGAATACAATTACGAACAGCAAAGCGAATCCCGAGCGAATGAACCCGAACAGGGCAAGGGAAGTGTCCTCAAGCCCACGCTTGGCAAGAACCTGTCCCCCGCCCCACAAGAGAGCACTGCAAACTGCAAAAAGGATCGCGATACCGATGATGCGCCTCCCCTACAGCGTTAGGATTGATCTTCCGGTCAATCGGATCGTGCGCAAGGATAACCGGTAGCCGTTACTCCAACCAAGCGGAATCGAGCATCATCACGTGTGTGGGGCAGTCGTAGGGAATTACACTTGCGTAACAGCTGCCTGCTAACAAACTGTGCTCTTTACTCGGTGTTGTTGCGGTGATTTTCAGCTACCGCTACCTGTACTTCTCGATTATTCTCACCATCTGGTCGGCTTTCCCTTTGCGCCTTGTAATAAACATCACAGTTCAGGTGGTCGGTTAGAAAACGCCTGTCTGATCGCCTTGCGGATTCCCTCTTTGGGGGCCTCGTATCCCCACCAGATTTCTTTTCCGTTGACGAAGATCGCCCGTGGGGTTTGGAAGTGAAGGAGTGTCTCGCGGTCATCAGCGGAGTACTCGCGCAGCGCGATATTATCGCCGAACTCAGCAGCTACCTCGCGCACGCGCTGTGCCTCGATGACGCTTGTCTGACAGAAGGTGTTAAAGAAGAGATCGACCGCCACCTTTCCGGAGATCGGTTCATAACGGTATTTTCGCTCAAGGAACTGCGGGGCCTTGGCTGTCTCGTCGAAGACCTTCCACAGCAGAACCTCTTGTCCCCTCCTCTTTACTGCCAAGAAACCGCAAGCCTCGAAGAACCCGGCCGGCATGAACCAGAAATCGTGGGTATAGGCAGGCGTGACGAGACCCTTTCGTCCCTGGTGTCTGGTCTCTTCTTCCGCCTCTTCCAACAAGGCTCTACCGATCCCTTTGTGCTTTGCCGACTCTGTCACAACGAGACACGGAATGACCATCAGCCCCTCTCCCAGAGGACCCCACGGAGAGATCTCGATCGGCACAAGGTAGAGGAACCCGACCTGTTTATCGCCAAGGAGCGCGACCTTGACGCGCAGCCCTTTCGCGTACATCTTCTTGAGCCATGGGAGCCGTTGCCTTGCGCAGGCATCGATCTCGTCTGACTCGTTCACATGGGTGCACGTTCCTACGTATTGCTCGTCCTCTTTTTCCATATCGCGGATGATCAGATCTGCCATCCCATCACTCCCTTCTCGGGTTATCCTACCATAAGTAAAGGGATGCGGGAAAATGCGACCTTGCCTTAAGAGCGATGCCCTCTTAGGTCGCGTTTCACAGAGAGAACGGCTAAGATGGGAAAAACTCGTATAAAGAGAACGACGAAAGGATGGCAAGTATGACGGTTTTGCGCTGCGCGTGGGTGGGGACCGATCCACGCTACGTACGCTACCACGACGAGGAGTGGGGGGTGCCGGTCTACGATGACCGGAGGCTCTTTGAGTTTCTCATCCTGGAGGGCGCGCAGGCAGGGCTCAGTTGGTCTACCATCCTCAACATGCGCGATCACTACCGCGAAGCGTTCGACCGATTCGATCCGGCAGTGGTAGCCTCCTACGACGAGGCGAAGATCGAGGCGCTCCTCTCGGATCCGGGGATCGTTCGCAACCGGCGCAAGGTCGAAGCGACCATCGGGAATGCCCGCGCCTTCCTCGCCGTCAAGAAAGAGTTTGGAAGCTTCGATAGCTACATCTGGCGTTTCGTCGATGGGCGACCAATCCACAACGCGTGGAGTTCGATCGAGGAGATCCCAGCGCAGACGCCTGAATCCGTCGTGATGAGCAAAGACCTGAAGAAACGTGGATTCAAGTTCGTCGGGCCGACGATCTGCTACGCGTTCATGCAGGCAGTAGGGATGGTGAACGATCATACCGTCGACTGCTTCCGCCACCGCGAGTTAAGCGGGAAGGCTAGATAACCACAAGCTCCCGCGGAAAGGTCGTTAGACTCTCGCATCCGTCTTCGGTGATGACAACATCGTCCTCGATACGGACGCCGTGCTTACCCGAGATGTAGATGCCCGGTTCGATGGTGAAGGTCATCCCCGGTTGTAAAGGGACCTTGTTTCCCTCAACGATATACGGCGGTTCATGGACTTCCAGTCCCAGGCCGTGTCCGGTGCGGTGGGTGAAGTACTCGCCGTAGCCGGCCTTTTCGATGACCTCCCGGGCAGCACGGTCGACGTCTTGCGCCTTGACGTTCGGCCCAGCAAGGTGACGCGCTGTGGCATTTGCCTCCTTCACTACCGCGTAGATCTCCTTCCATTCGGGGTTCTCCGTACCGATCGAGAAGGTACGGGTGATGTCCGCCGTGTAGCTTTCGTACTTTGCTCCGAAATCGAAGAGCAAACAGTCACCCGATTGGATAGCCCGGTCCGCCGCTGTGGCATGCGGCAGCGCCGCACGTGGACCAGACAGGATGAGCGAATCAAAACCCAAACCATGCGCGCCAGCGCGGAGCATCTCCGCGTGTAGGATGTTCTGAACCTCACGCTCGGTCTGCTCGGGCCGCACTTGGTCGATCGTCAAGCTAAGTGCTGCCTCGGTGATGCGTATCGCCTCGCGCATGGCCTCAAGTTCACCATCGTCTTTGACCATGCGAGACTCGGCCAATAGGGCATCGGCCTCCTTTATGACACAACCGGGCACGCTCTTTTCGATCTGGCGCAGTTCCAACAGGCGCATGCTTTGATACTCTACCCCGATTTGTTTACCGGCCAGTTTCAGGGTATCGCTGGCACGCTGGAAGGTTCCTTCATATCCCTCCTTATCGGCGTAGGCGAAAAACTCCACATCGTAGGAGAGAAGCTGCTTTGTGGCAGATAGCTCGAAGGAGGGCACGATGAACGCCGGCCGCCTGTTGGTGGAGAAGAAGGCGACGGTCGGCCGCTCGCTCAAGCCCTTAGAAAGCCCCGTGTAGTAGGTAAAATTGGCCCCGGGAAGTAAGGCCAATACGTCGATTCCGTGGGAGTTGAGTCGTCGTGCCAGACCCTCGACTCGCCGATCAGTGTCAACCATGCTATCTCCTTTATGCTGTTCGGCCGTTCCCCATGGAATCCTTAATACGCTCGTGCAAAGTAGGCTCTCCCCTGCGCCGGCTTGCCACAGACAGAGCACGTCACTCCCTTAGGATACCACTCCTCGTTTAAATCAAGCGGGAAGCAGCGTGACGAAGCTTTGGTCTCTGCCTTGATCCGACCCTCACACTCAGGCGTCCCACAGTGCGGGATCAGTGCCCAACCATCCTTCACGATCTCTTTGAGATCGTCATACGAGGCGGCCTCGTGCAGGTTGACGTCACGAAACGCTGTTGCTTGCGCGAGCATGTTGGCCTGAATCTCATCGAGCAGGCGTGTCACGGTGGAAACGAGCTCTGCCGTTTGAACAGACTGTTTTTCCTCTATCCTGGGCACATCACGCCGGGCGAGCACCACCGTGGCAGCTTCCACATCCCTTGGTCCGATTTCCATGCGAAGTGGCACGCCGCGCATCTCCCAGTCGTTGAACTTGAACCCGGGGGTCAACCCCTCGCGGTCGTCAATGTGGAGGCGCACCCCGGCAGTAATAAGCGACTCACTTATGCCGCCGATTGTCTCCAAGACCAGGTTCTTCTGCTCGTCGGTCTTGAAGATCGGGATGATCACAACCTGGATCGGTGCCAGCCGAGGCGGCAGACGCAACCCTTTGTCATCACCGTGTGCCATTACAATTGCTCCTACTGTGCGAGTCGTGACCCCCCAAGAGGTGGTCCAGCAGTACCGCAATTCGTTGTTCTCGTCGAGGAATTTGATTTCAAACGCTTTTGAGAAGTTCTGCCCCAGGTTGTGCGTCGTTCCCCCCTGCAAAGCCCACTTGTTGCCCATCATCGCCTCGATGGTGTACGAGGCATCCGCCCCGGCGAACTTCTCCTGCGTGCTCTTTAACCCCTTGATCGCGGGAATGGCCGTCTCATTTACGGCGAAGTCGGCGTATATATCGAGCATGCGCATCGTCTCTTCCTGCGCCTCTTCCTTTGTTGCATGGGCGGTGTGTCCCTCCTGCCACAGGAACTCCGTCGTGCGCAGGAACAGGCGCGGGCGCATCTCCCAGCGAACAACGTTTGCCCACTGGTTGATAAGAAGCGGCAGGTCACGGTATGACTGGATCCACTCTGCGAAGGCGTACCCGATGATCGTCTCCGAGGTGGGGCGCACGACGAGCGGCTCCTCCAGCTCCTTGCCGCCGCCATGGGTCACAACGGCCAGCTCCGGCGCAAAACCCTCGATATGCTCGGCTTCCTTCTGAATGAAGCTCATCGGGATCAACAGCGGGAAGTACGCGTTCTTGTGGCCTGTGGCCTTGAACCGCCGATCCAACGCTCCCTGGATGTTCTCCCACAGCTCATAGCCGTACGGCTTGATGATCATGCAGCCGCGCACCGGCGCGTAGTCGGCCAGATCCGCCTTTTGCACTACATCAGTGTACCAGCGGGCGTAGTCTTCACTTTGTGGGGTAACGCCTTGCGATGTCATACCTGTTTTCACTCCTTCGTCCTATGGGGTCTAGTTCGCCGAGGCAAGCCGTACCTCGCTCCTAAAGTGTACCGCGTTATGCCACAGTGAAAAAGGTGCGATTCAGCAAAGGGGGAAGCATCTTGCAATATGGTCTGGCTGGTTACGTTTCCACCCCCAAGCCGCCTTAAGTCACCCAAATAAAAAGACTGAATGTGACACACATTACAAAGGACAGATGTACTGCTGTTCTTATCGCAACATCCACAAACTTAGGCTCATGACGACCATACCCACGATAACGCCCACAATCGACAAGTGTTCACTGCCAAAGGAACGCCCCACAGGGACCAATTCATCGAGTGAAATAAAGACCATGATCCCGGCCACTGCCGCAAGCACATAGCCCAAAATAGCGCCGTTCAGGAACGGTAACAAGACCACCGCGGCCAGTCCAGCTCCGATAGGTTCAGCAACCCCCGAGAGAAACGACCACAGGAAGGCCTTGCGTCGACTACCAGTCGCCGCATAGATCGGTGCTGCCACTGCTAATCCCTCGGGGATGTTATGGATGGCGATGGCCGAAGCGATAGCGATTCCGAGAGACGGTTCCTTCAGCGCGCCGGCAAAGGTGGCCATCCCCTCGGGGAAGTTGTGGATACCAATGCCGAGAGCAACAAACAGCCCCGTTTTCATCAACTGGCCGCTTCGTTCGCCGTTCCCGGTACGGTGATGCTCGGCCATGTAGTCGTGGGGAATGGAGACATCGACGAGAAACATCGCCGCCATCCCGAGGAAGAAGGCTAGATGGGCCGGGGCAAAACCGACGGTCTCGATCCCCCCCTGCAGCAACTCGACGAATGAGACCAGGATCATCACTCCCCCAGAGAAACCCAGTGTCAACGCCATGAAGCGCGGACCGGGCTTACGGACCAAGATGCCGAGCACACCGCCCAACGTCGTCGACAATCCGGCCAGGGCTGAGAGGGTTAAGGCAAAACCGACCGTGCTTGCCACTTAGCTCCTCCTCCACTCAATGCATTAGCCTCTTCCTTTCGACGGTTCATGCCGCTTTTGGCGCTGATGATAAAGCGATCGATCGACCACACCTACCATGCTTTCTACGCCAAGGTTATTACCCAAGAACTGATTAACCTTCTTCGCCTGTTCGACGGGATTTTTCAGAACCTCATTATAGCTGGTATAGAGGACCTCAATGTTGGGTTGCTCATCAAGCCAGGCTTCTACCTTTTTTAGATGCTGGCAAGACAAATCAGCTATCCTTTCGTCTGAAACAGTATCTGCCGGCTTTTCTCTTCTAACGAGCATCTGCCTCTGGGAGGCTAAAACCTCTTCCATCACTCTGCGCATGAAGATCACTTTATAGGTGTAGCTTTGCGGCAGGTGTTTTAAGAGTGCTGAAACCATCTTGACGACCTTCCCCTGGGCCTGTTTCAGCCAGGTTTGATCGTGTTCAACCTGCTTTACTCGTTCGAATTCGTAGTAGCCCTTGGGGTTATCCTCATCAGCGGTCCTTATGTTGTCCGTCAGTACGGGTAGCCCCCCGGCTTCAAGCATCATCATCATCATCGACGTGCCGGAACGGGGTAAGCCGGAAACAATTGTGACGATTTTCCTATCCGTAGTTTCTCGATCCATGATTCCTCCGGCTGTATCTTACCGCGACTTGATGACGAAGACATACCGTGTAGTAACAAGAATCCCCCAGGCCTCAAAGTGTCCTAACTTCTTAATCCACCTCTTTTTGAGGTAGTGTCAAGGTTTGTGTGTAGAGAGCTGTTCCTAGGGCGAAATAAGGGGGAGCTCCTTATTGAGCATGTAAAGGGTGGTCAACAACGTGTTCGTCCATGCGAAAGTGAGTGTTGACGCAGCCAGGGCGAGCCCCTCCCCAAAGAGGCCCAAGGGTAACCTGGTCACTACGTAGCCGAGGAGGATGGCAAGAGCGTAGAATGGGGCGAGAAGGAGGAGCAGAGAACCGGGAATGCGCCAGCCGACTGTTTGTCTGAAGCTCCCTTTGATCGCCGCAGTGGCAGTTGCGCCGTCAATCAAAATCACTTGCTTATAGAAGCTCAGACGCAGTCCAAGATAGATCCCCGGAAGAACAAACAGAAAGCTCCCCGCTAACACAACCAGATTGACTAAGATCTCTCCCACCACGAGGTGCGTATAGGAGGAAAGCGTTTGGGTGAGTGCTCGCCGTACCAAGATCGCCTTTCCGGTGTTGATCCCGTATATAAGGAAGATGAATACACCGCTAAAAAGCGGCGAGATGAGAATGAGGATGGCCATCGTGATCACCCACTTCGGGTTCTGGATGTCATACACGCTGGCTTGTATATCAACGGCGTAGAGAATCCCCGAGAAGATTAAGGCAACCAAAAGAAGCAGCGGGGAGCGGAACGGAGCACAGACAACCCGCTTAATCTGATGCGATTTCATCTTCCTCGTCTTTAAGCAGCCTCTCCAGTTGCATCGCCCGTTCTACGGTCTCGTCAAGGATAAACTCCAGTTGCGGGGTATAGCGGAGAGGAAGCCGCCGAGCAAGCTCGGTGCGGAAGAAGCCGCGGTCCCGACGGAAGACAACCATAACGGCCTTTTTGTCTGCGGACGGCGTCCCAATGGCGATGTACACCTTGGCGTAACGGGCATCCACGGAGAGATCGACATCCATCACGGTAAGAAAGGCTTCCTTAAGAACGGGGTCGCGAACCTCGAACTCGGCGATTGCAGAGAGTTCCCGCTTGATCTCCTCGCACAACCTAGCGTGGACATGTCCTTCGCTCATAGGATCTCCAGGTCGTAGCCTTCCATAGCGTAGTCCTTTCCCAACTCAAGGGTCGTGCGGAGCTGCGTTAAGGCCGAGTCGGTGTAGCGAGGATCGTTCGCCAGATGAGCAATTCGAATCGTGGCCCGACCAAGGTCGTCAAGGTTCTCCACCTCGGCGACGGCGAAGGCCGGCCCGCAGCGGTCCACCTCAGCGAGGATCCTCTTAATAACCGAACGCTTTTCTTTGAGTGATCCAGTAGCAGGGAGATGGAGATAAAGAGTGAGGAGACCAACCTTCATGGGTTCTCAGTGCTTGACCTCTTCTAGGGTAAAGATGAAAAGGCGATCTTTGACCTGAACGTCGTCGAAATCCTTGATGCGAATTCCACACTCACGTCCAGATTGGACTTCGCGCACATCGTTCTCGAATCGGTGGAGTGAGACAATCTCGCCGGTGAAGATCTCATTATCCTCCCGCAGAACATGAACCTTGCTACCTCGGATCACCCTCCCCTCTGAGACGTAGCAACCCGCTACGATACCACTCGGAATCTTGAACAGCTCCTTAACCTCGGCTTCGCCAACCTGGACCTCCTTGTACTCTGGAGCGAGCATCCGCTTGAGGGCGCGCTCGATCTCGTCGACCAGATTGTAGATGACGTCGTAGGTAAGGATGATCACCCCCTCGCGGTCGGCGAGTTTAGTTGTCTTCGCATCCGCCTTCACTCCAAACCCGACGACAAGACAGTCCCCGGAGACACTGGACGCAAGGAGGACATCACTCTCCGAGACTGTCCCCACCCCAACGTGCAGGAACTCCAACTCTACGCTTTCCACGGCGATCAACTCAATCTCCCGCCGGGCTGCCTCTAGGGCACCAGTCGATACAGCTTTGAGAACAAGCTGTAGTTTCTCTTCCTCCCTCGCCTCGCGGAATAGATCCTCCACACTCATCTGCGCCCGCGTTCGCCGCGGAGTCGTCTCCTCAGCCCGGCGCTTCTGCGCACAGCACTTAGCCTCGTTGTGGTTCTTCTTTATCTCGATCCCTGTACCAACCGGGGGAACCTCCTGCAAGCCGAGGATCTCCACGACCTTTCCCGGGCCAGCCTCGCGTACTCGGTTACCGTTCTCATCGATCAGCGCCTTCACTCGCCCGTAGGTCGAGCCGGCTACGATGCAGTCCTTCTCATGCAGAGTTCCGTTCCTAATTACGGCGGTCGCTACCGGTCCTCGCCCCGTGTTAAGGTGGCTCTCAATGATGACCGCCTCCAGAGGGCCTTTCGAATCGGCACGCAGGTCTTGCATTTCCGCAACGAGAAGGATCATCTCCAACAGATCCTCGATCTTCTCCCCATTAAGGGCGGAGAGGGGAACAGTGATCGTGTCTCCCCCCCACGCTTCCGGAGTGAGGCCCTGCTTGGCAAGGTCGTTGAGCACCTTATCAACATCGGTGTTTGGCTTGTCGATCTTGTTGATCGCCACGATCATCGGGATGTTTGCTGCCCGAATATGATCGATTGCTTCCACAGTTTGCGCCATTACTCCATCGTCCGCTGCTACCACCAGAATAGCGATGTCGGTCGCCCGCGCCCCTCGGGCGCGCATCCCGGTGAAGGCCTTGTGCCCAGGAGTATCGATAAACGTGATCTTCTGGCCATGGAGATCGGCCTGATAGGCACCTATCACCTGAGTGATCCCCCCTGCCTCTTTAGTGGCCAAGTGGGAGTGGCGGATCGCATCGAGGAGGGTCGTCTTCCCGTGGTCGATATGTCCGAGGACGGAGACGACCGGAGGACGCGGCTCCCCCCTCTTTACCGGCACCGGAGTCTCCTCTGACGGTGGCGGGGCCTCTTCTTCAGGTGCTGCGGCCTCCTCTTGATAGAGGTTGAGAATGAGCGCGTACTCCTCCTCATCGACCGTATTGGCCGCCTTCAGGCCGGACATCCCCATCTCCGCCAACTTGGAGATCAGCTCCTTGCTGGTGATGCCTAACTCCTTTGCAATCTGGTAGATTCTCTTTCTCGCCAAAAGGCATACCCCTTTTTTTGCTGATGGTAACAGTAACGCAGACTATACTCGATCGCGAAAGCAGCGTCAAACATCTATTATGAGGCCACGAGGCATATTGCGTTAGCGGAGTAACAGGAAAAGGAGGAGGGCGATAAGCCCTGCACCGGCGAGGAGCCACAGGAGGACCTTGAGGCTAAGGCGGCGCAGTCGATTTTTCTTCTTGACGCTCAGGTTGACATTTCGCGGGTAACGGAGCTCCATGCGTTGCGACTTCTTGTACGTCTTCACGTAGAGTGAGATCTTCTTCTGGCGCTTGTAGACGATCGCCAGATTATGCATCGCGTTTACGTAGTGTGGTTCAACCTCTAAGGCACGCTTATACGCATACTCTCCCCGGTTGAGATCGCCGCCATCGATGTATAGGTTCCCCAGGCGGTAGTAGATCATCGCCTTGTCGATCCCATACTTTAGGGCCTCAACAAGGAGAGAGATTCCCGCCTTGTAATCTTTCTTCCTGCGAAGCGCCTCGGCGCGATCGAGTGCTCCGGCAACGAATGCCTCTTGCTCCTCATACGTCTTTGGTTCCTGGTTATTCATCGAGCCACTTTTTCACTCTCTTGATATCGAGCCAAGTCAGATATTTCGGGCTTCCCTTAGCCCGGGAGGGGTATCGTAATAGGTAGCTGGGGTGAAACATGGGAAAAAGCTGGATCCCGCCGCGCCAGGGCAGGAAGGTCCCGCGTATGCTGGTAATCCCTGAAGCACTCGGGAAAAGCCACTGGGTAGGAGTGTTTCCCAGGGTAATAATCAGACCAGGGTTGATCAGAGCAATCTGCGCCTCCAGATAGGGCAAGCACGCTTCCATCTCCTTCTTAGTCGGGACCCGGTTCCCTGGCGGCCGACATTTAACCACGTTGGTAATATATACCTCTTCACGGGTGATTCCGACCGAGGCAAAGACCTCATCGAGCTTCTGCCCCGCTGGCCCGACGAACGGCTTTCCGGTTTGATCCTCGACCTCCCCAGGCCCCTCTCCAACGAGCACCACCCGTGCGTGAGAATCCCCCTCACCGAACACGATGTTGGTTCTTGTCTCACTTAAGGGACACCTAGTACATTGCTTAACTCGGGGCTCCAATGTGTCTAAGGTCAAAGTGCTTGGGTTTTCCAGGATCTGATCCATGGTCATTACTTATTTGGCCCTATCGCCTTTGAGGGAATCAGGGCAGATGCGCATGAAGTTTGCTTTTTAAAAGCGGGCAACGGGAGTCGAACCCGCGACCCTCAGCTTGGGAAGCTGATGCTCTACCTCTGAGCTATGCCCGCGTAGATGCAATTATAGCACACGCAAGGGGCGACAGCAATTTAGCCCTGCAGTGCTTCCAAGGCAGGAAGGGACTTCCCACGCAGAAGAGCAAGACAGGCGCCACCGCCCGTGGAGATATAGGAGATCCCATCAGCCTGTCCCATCTTTGTTACCGCCTCGCCGGTTTCCCCTCCTCCGACAACGGTGAACGCATCTGAATTTGCAAGTGTCTCGGCGATTGCCCGTGTCCCATGGGAGAACTGCTCGATCTCAAACGCCCCCATCGGCCCGGTCCAGACGACCGTGTTCGCCTCCGCTATCTGCTCGCGGAACTTGCGCATTGTCTCCGGTCCGATGTCAAGCCCCATCCAGCCAGGTGGGATCCGCTCTGCACGGCAGGTAACGGTCTCGGCAGTTGCGCTTATCTCTTGGGCGACCACAACGTCCCGCGGCAGGAGGATCAAAATCCCCTTCTCATATGCAGTACGGATTAGCTCCTTGATCTCTTCCACCAGTGATTCATCGACGACTGAGTTACCCACAAGGTACCCCTTGGCGCGCAGGAAGGTGAACGCAACCCCGCCACCAACGAGCACTACATCGACTCGGTCGAGGAGGTCTCGCAGGGCTTGAAGTTTGCTCTTCGCCTTCTTTCCTCCGACGATCGCAAGGTAGGGGCGCTTTGGTTCATCGATGAGGCACGAGAGGGCCTCGATCTCCTTCTGCACGAGCATCCCCGCGTAGGCAGGGAGGTAGTCGGAGATCCCCAGTGTGGAGGCGTGCGCTCGGTGAAGGGTGGCAAAGGCGTCATTCACGTAGAGGTCTCCCAATGCGGCCAGACGGCGCGCAAACTGCGAATCATTTGCCGTTTCCTCTGGGTGGAAGCGCAGGTTCTCAAGGAGAAACAGGTCCCCTGCTTCCCCATCGTCGATCGCCTGCTTGACTTCTTCGCCGACACAGTCGTCGAGCTTCCGTACCGGATGGTTCAGAAGGGCTTGCAGCCTTTGCCCAACCGGATCGAGGCAAAGTTCGGGGACAACTTTCCCCTCTGGACGCCCGAGATGGCTCAATAGAACCAACTTCGCTCCGCGGTCAAGGAGGCCCATCAACGTGGGGAAGGAGGACTTAATCCGCGCATCATCACTCACATCCCCGTCTTTTAAGGGAACATTGTAATCGACTCTTACCAGCACAGTCTTTCCTTCAACTGTCGCGTCCTGCACACGTCGAAGTCCACTGAGGAGCCCATCCATTCGCTTTCTCCTTTCTTCAGTTACCCAATTGAACACCGTTATTAAGGCGATTATAATTGTTCGCGATGAACAATCAAAACCTTATCCTCCTGGGAATCGGTCTCTTCGTTAGCCTGATCGTGACCATCGCCGCTGTCGATCAATACCTCCTAAGTGAACATGACCCCATGGAACCAGATGGCCTGATCTGGCGGGTGCGGACCACATTTTCTCGCATCAAAGATCTAGAGGCTGTGCTTGAGGTAATCGAGAGCGGCGATGAAGACCGTACTGTCCGGATGCTTGTCCGGTTACTGAGAGGACCGGAGCCCGCACTTAGCGTTCGCTATCTCTCTCCGGATATAGTGAGAGACGAGCTCTTCACCGTCGACCGTGACCTGCTCTCTCACTACCTCCCTCAGGAGAACTTGGTCGTGATCAAGCGGTGGATCGGTCTCCCGCTGGCAGACGTGGGAGTGGCCAGTTTCAACCTCACGCAATTGGAAAAGGAATGGAAGGCGGGAATGGTGAGGTTGCGAGTGGTGCGAGACATATCGGGTTTCGGCGCAGACCTGTTTCCCTCCCCGATCCTCCTTGAGGAGACACTTTCCGGCTACCCGCGCTCGGAACCGTTCTCCATCTGGTTGGGTACACAGAAGGAGACTCCTTCCCTCCCCGGTTTCGCCGGGTTCGAAGGGACACTATCAGGAGGCTCGATCCAAGGAGGGTACATCCTTGAGGTGACCGATGCACGGAGCGGTGAACTCTCGCGCATGATCTGGATCGACCGGGAGAGTTTCATGGTGAAAAAGATCGTCTTTTTTGCAGAAGGCAAACGCACAACCAGCATCCGCGTGCAGCGGATTACGCTTGATCAAGGTTTGACCGCGGAGGAAATCCTCGCCCTACCACATGGGGTAGAAGTCATCCGCGGTTAGGGATCTTACCCGATGAGTTTCTTGAACTGTCGCAAGTTCATCTGATACTCGATGAAGTCTCGAAACGCGTCTTCTTCGGCAAACGGGGACTCGATCGCCGAGGCCTCGAAAACTTCGTCGGCAATATAGATCGGACTCCCCATGCGTAGGGCAAGGGCTAGCGAGTCGGAGGGGCGCGCGTCGATCTCCATTATCTTCCCACTGGGGTTGCGCAAGAAGATGGAAGCGTAGTAAGTTCCATCCTTGAGCCCGCTAATCTCGACCCTCTCCACACTTCCATTGAGATCGTCGATGATCTCCTTCATCAGATCATGAGCGAGAGGACGCGGAAAGCGACCACTCTGCAGCCCGAGGGCGATTGACATCGCCTCGGCCTCACCGATCCAAATAGGCATCGCCTTGCTCGAGTTTCGATCCTTCAAGAGAATAACCGGAGCACTGTTGTAGGGATCTACCAATAACGCCTTGATTTCCGCCTCACGCATCACTCGTCTCCTTTGGTTCTCTGTAGGACGACCGTTGGCCTCCTATTATAGCAAGATCTCCCCCCACTGACAATGGTCGATTTGCAACCGCCGTTGAGGTGGCTACACTTGACGGTGAGGTGGTGTTATGTGTGGGATCATTGGGTACGTAGGAAGGGAGCCGGTTGTTCCCCTGCTGTTTGAAGGCCTAAAGCGGTTAGAATACCGTGGCTACGACTCAGCAGGAATCGCCATCTTGGAAGACGGTCACATGACCCTCTTCCGCCGAGCAGGGAAGGTCGGGCAGTTGGAAAGTGAGGTTAGTGCGCGAAAGCTCTCCGCTCGGACCGGGATTGGACACACTCGCTGGGCGACGCACGGGGCTCCCACAGAAGAGAACGCTCACCCCCACCTCGATTGCCGGGGGAAGATCGCCGTTGTACACAACGGAATCATCGAGAATTTTCACTCTTTGAAGGAGAGCCTTATCGCCTCTGGGCACCGCTTCCGTTCGCAGACAGACAGTGAGGTTCTCGCTCATCTGATTGAGGAACATATGGACGAGGACCTGCTCAGGGCAGTAGCCGCGGCTGTCTCCAAGGCGGAAGGGGCGTTCGCCCTCGCGATTCTCTCAGAGGACGACCCAGAGCGAATCATCGTCGCCCGGCGCGGGAGCCCACTCGTCCTTGGAAAGGGGAAATGCGGAACCTTCGTCTGTTCGGACATCCCGGCGATCGTTGGTAACGCCACGCAGGTCGCGTTCCTTGCCGATAATGAGGTAGCAGAGTTGACTCCCGAAGGTTTCCACGTTATCGACTTTAATGGAAATGAGGTCAAGCGCCCTCTCCAACCGGTGACTGTAGATACACTCTCCATACAGAAGGGTGGGTTCAAGCACTTCATGTTAAAGGAGATTCACGAGCAGCCGCGCGCGGTGGGAGAGACCCTGCGCGAAAAGATTGGAGCAGACGCTTCAACGATTCACTTTCCCGGGTTAGGCGAACTGGATACGGACTTCGATCAGGTTTATTTCATCGCCTGCGGCACGGCGTACCACGCCAGCTTAGTAGCAGAATGCCTATGGGAGAGGATCCTCCCAGTGCCTATCCAAGCGGTGATCGCCTCGGAGTTCCGGCAGCGCGACATGCACATCACCCCGCGTACCCTTGTCGTCGCCGTCTCCCAGTCAGGAGAGACAATCGATACCCTGATGGCCGTCCGCCGGGCGAAGGAGAAGCAAGCGAGGACGATCGCGCTCGTTAACTCGATCGGCTCAGCGATCGAGCGGGAGTCAGACGGGGTCGTCTACACCCGTGCCGGAATTGAGATCGGTGTAGCGGCAACGAAGACCTTCTCCGCTCAGATCGCCGCCCTCTCTCTGCTCGGCCTTTACCTCGCCTCGAGGCGCGGTGAAATCACCGAACAAGAGGTAAGAAACAAGTTGTCCGGTCTTAACTTCCTTCCGGGCCAGATCGCCGAGGTGCTAACCCGTGAAGAGGAGGTCGCCGCGCTGGCCGGGCGGTTCTACGGTGCAAGTAATTTCCTCTTCTTGGCCCGCGGCTCCCTCTATCCGATCGCTCTCGAAGGTGCGTTGAAACTGAAAGAGATCTCCTATATCCATGCCGAAGGATACCCGGCCGGGGAGATGAAGCACGGACCGATCGCGCTGATCGATGAGCAAATGCCGGTAGTGGTCCTTCTGTCACAGCACGTCGCCTACGAAAAGGTACTCTCCAACATCGAGGAAGTTAAGGCGAGAAAGGGGATTGTCATTGTGCTCACCGACCAACCAAATGACCCGGCGCTCACGCGACTCGTCGATTACACTCTCCTCCTCCCCTCCGCTGCGCCGATATCCCTGCCGGTCACCTACACTATTCCACTGCAGCTCCTCGCTTATCACATCGCTGTGTTACGCGGGACAGATGTTGACCAGCC
>Ga0307433_1000748_pt1 | contig 22048 bp, 25 predicted proteins | sample SalMarWE160210MG_FD_202166 | JGI IMG/M metagenome (GOLD analysis project Ga0307433, IMG submission 202166) | Salt marsh sediment microbial communities from the Plum Island Ecosystem LTER, Massachusetts, United States - WE1603-210 | ecosystem: Environmental > Aquatic > Marine > Intertidal zone >... | reverse complement strand
TATCCTTTTCCAGTATAAAACGAATTAATTCTTCCTTCATAATTCCAATAGCAATATTTTTATTAATCTCCATTTTATACTTGTATTTTTGATGATTTTTAATATTAAACTCTAACTTAGCATCTAGCGTGACTTTATTAAATAATTATTAAAATTAGCCTAAAACATTATATATATAAGGTTAATTACTTACATCTAATTGTATACACTGAAGGGAATTTTGGTTTTCAATTTTAATTCGCTCAGTCCCATCCCTTCGGCAAGAACCTTGATATCAGGGTCCATCTCTTCCAGACGGTAAACTACTTTATATCTGCCTTTAGTCTTCTGTAGGGGACTTTCGATAAAAGTTGCCAGTCGGACAGCAGAGAGTTTTTCTAGTAGATCATCTGGTGTCCCCGTAAATCCCGCCTTTTCCCTTGCCCTCTTACTGGCTACCATAACCAGGAGAAAGGCCAGGAGACATATAAATCCGTGGACCTCTATCTTCTGGTCGGTCCAGTGATATTGTGGTCTTAAGGCCAGGTGAAAAGGGTTCTTTATCCTCTTAAAGACATTCTCTATCTTGGATTGTCCCCAATAAGCCAAGATAATTTCTTTAGTACTCCAATTGTGTTGATTGGTAATTAATATACGACGCCCAAATTTATGCTCTTTTAGAAGATCAAACTCTTTCTTATCTACCCAAAAATCAAGGTCAAAGGTATCTTCTTGGAGGTGTTCGAGTCTCCAGCGAATAAGGTTCTCAGGAAGACAAGTAGTTAACGATTTTATCTTTTTCTCTAAGTCCCTTTGGCTTCTTTTTTTACCTTTTTTAGTTGGTTGTTGGATATTTTCTTTCAATTTATGAAGTTTGGCAAATACCTTTTTTGTATCTTGTTCAAGGCCCTTGATCTGTCCTTTGCGAAGTTTTTCAGAGATATACACCACACAAGTTAGATCAAGTTCCCAGATCCTGCTAGGGAGGCGGTAACACTCAAGTTCATAATTATTTACTGATATTATGTTTAGATTATTATTAGCCTTTAAGATTAAATCTTTATGCTGGTAAGGGGATAGTGCACCAACAAAATGAATATTCTGATCTACATCTTTTAGAATTTTCTTGGAGTTATTTCCCTGATCAAATACTAAGGTGATATTCTCCAGTGAACCGGCAATAGCCTTAAATCTGGCTAGTATCACGTCACATTTCATACGTCGGATAGAGTCGTTTTAATTTAGTCTTATCCAATGTAAGATGAGCCTGAAAGGAAGAGTCATGCTGCTAATATTTTATCAAATAATTTATCCCTTTCCAACTGTACTTTTTTGGCCATCTCATTATCGGTATATCTTCTTGCTTTTTTGTCTAACATTTCAAAGGTTATACTTTCTTTTAGATATATCCGGGCACCAGGTATACTCCTTAATTTCTCATATGGAGTCATATAATCCTGGTATCTGTATTTCTTTTTTATCTTTCCTTTTTTATCCTTTACTTCAATAGGAAAGGCACAGGGACGGTGAAAATTCAAATACTCATTAAAACAGTCAAAATAAAACTCATTTATCCCTTTAGCATGTCTTTGCCCTATATGACCATATCCCATCCACTTCCTTAACACCCCGTTTTTCGTTTCCGCAAGGGCATTATCATTGCTATGTCGGGGTCTGCTTTTGGTCAGTTTTATCAATAGATTATTTAACATCTCCGCCACTTTTCTGTTTATATACTCTGTCCCATTGTCGGCATGAAAATTTATTATCCGGTAAGGATAACTACCTATTATCTTTTGAAGTAAAGGGATGAATGGTTCTTCCTTTAGTCTTTTTGGTCTCCTGGTAAAAGGTTACACTACGCCGATATAAGACTGTTTTCTTCAGATTGTATATATGGGATACCGAAATTGCAGATATATTCCGGTATTCTTTTTTCCCATATATATTTGCCATTCGCTCCAGGGTCTTTTTTAGGGAAGCCCCATTTTCGATAATCATGTAATTCTGCTGTCCGAGCAAGTAGTAGGATATCTTTATTGGTGTATTTCCTCTCAAATTTATTTCTCTTATATTCTTTCACTCTCACTCGCCCGGTTTCCCGGTATTGTCTTATTTGTCTGGTAACTTGAGGCCGGGAATATCCGCTTACTTTCTCCATGTACTTCTTTATTAAACTTTTTTCTTTTTTGCCCAAGTATAAATAATCAAACCTTCCCAGGGTCTCTTCTATCCATTCATACGCCTCCTTCCGAAATCTTTTTTTAAATTCTATTACCTCCGATTCTTTCAAGAACCCCTTTACTTCAACGATACTGCTTAATTGTGAGTCATTCATAGTTATCACCATAATATAGCTATTATGACTCTTAGCTTTAGGCTGTCAAACTTTCATCTGTCAGAGACTTGTTTCAGGCTCATCTTCAGATTAGAAAAGAGTGGTTCTAAGTAACAATTATTATTTATATATAAGGTTTAATATAATTGTAGTAATCTTGTAGGCTTTGTATGTATATCAGTGTATACATATTTATGGTATTATAATACCCTCAAACCTATTGATTTTATTGGATAAATAAGCCTTGGTACCTTTTTTAAGCTTGATTTTATAATAAACTCACGCTAGATTACATCTTTTTACTGTTTTTGATTAGTCCACTTTTGAAATGTAAATTATTAAAAAAATAGTCCACTTTTGATTTGTAAATAACAACCACTTTTACAACCACTTTTATAACATTGACAAAAAGGTTATACGAATATATAATGATTTAGAAAAATTTTGATCTATATAGCATCAAGAAACAGAAAGCGAAAGAGATAGCATGATAAATTTGAAAAAATTAAAAAAAATGAGAGAAAGAGCTGGACTAACTCGGACAGAGCTTGCAGCAAAGGTTGGAGTAAGCTCAAAAAGTATATTTTGCTGGGAAAATGGGACACATGTACCTCATCCCAAACGGGCTAAGAAACTTAACCGGGTATTGAGCCAGTTATTAAGAAGAAATGAAAAGAAAGAAATTCCTACCGATTGAAATTAAGGTAAACAAGCCAGGCAAATTAAATCCTAAGTCTTTTGTTAACTTAGGATTTACTTCTGACCTGGCTTTTCTATTTGCCGTTTATTTTTAAATACTGAAAAAAGAATGTCAGTTTTAGTCTGTCTCTATTGAAAAAACTACTGTAATTTATAGAAGTTTTTGTATAAAAATATGAATTTCAGGCTCCTTCGAGTTGAATAATATATTGTTATACAGGGAGATATATAGAAGAAGATAGATAATTTGCTGATAAAATGTACCAGGAATTATGGATCATTTATAAAAAGAGGAGGAAACATGAAAAAAAATAACAAGAGAGCAATATTCGACGCCCTACTAACTAAGGCTCTGGGAATAGATTACATCAAATTTGTAATCTCATTATCTGAGAGCCGTAAGATTCACAAGGGCTTTCCTAAGGAATATGGGATAAGATTATACAATGAAGGGATTCCACCAAAAGTTTTTGAAGATGTGCCTCCTGGGTTATCTGCAGAGGAATTAGATGGGATCAAGAAAGATTTTAAATCCTCTATATCTGTCTTTAGAGAGATGACTGATAGGGCCATCGCCGGTCAAAGACCGTCCAAAGAGGATATAAAGATCTTGGATAAGATTTTGTTAAAAGACAGGAAATTAAAAATAAAGAGATACTCCCAGGAGAAGGATTATTTTTATCCTTCGGTATATGTGAGTATACCTACCGGCAGGGCCTTAGCCTTTTCTTGGGTATACTGGGTCTGGATTAAAGATATCAAGATACGGAGGTGCAAGGCTAAAGATTGTAACCGGATTTTTATTCCGGTAAGGTCAGATAAGGAGTATTGCTCAGGGAGGTGTGCCAAGAGGGTCTGGGCCCAGAGACAAGTACTTTCTTTAGAATAATAAAAACTTGACATCCTTCTAATTTTTATCTACAATATACATAAAAGAACAAGCCCGCTATCAATATTGAACCGAGATAAGCGGGCTCGAACAGAGCCGAAGTCCTTTGCTGTTCCTCGAGCTCTTAAATTATTATAGCACATATAAGGAAAAAAGAATAGCGGGCTTGGCTTCGGTTGAGAAGTCAGGCCTTTTTTTATTAGGAAGAAAAGGAAAAAAATGATAACTAACTCAGTTAATCCGATCAGGAAGAGGAGAGAGGAAAAGAGATTGACTCAATCAGATCTGACCCTCCTGGTAGGAGTATCTCAACCCACTATTTCTCAATTTGAGATAGGAGGGGTTATCCCTTCCGAGATACAGATTAAAAAGATTACCGAAATTCTGGGTATCAGTCCGTGGACGCTAAATAAAGAACTCCATCAATTCTATGAGGCTAGAAAGAGGGGGTTAAAGAAAAGGATATAAGGTGATCAAGAGAAGGCCGAAATACCAATGTAAAAAGTGTGGGCAGCCTTTTATGGCTGGGGAGGAGATAATATTTGTCCCCAATACAGGGGCGAATTAGAACCTGTCTCTGAAAATACTGCTACTAAAAAATAGGCATGTCCTTTCATATGGCCAAGCTAAATTTCTCATACCCATGACTTTACTTAGCTCATACCTAATTATTTTGGTGATTTACAGGATGTTTAAGTCTATCCTAATAATTCAACTTATCCGATAGTGGAATACTAAATTAGTTAACTAGTTAATAAAATAAAGGCAACTTTTATAAACTAACTTTAACTTCTTAACCGATGAAATTAAGGTAAGCTATATAAATAATCTTACAAAAAAAGTATATTCTCCATAAATATGAGAAGGTGTACTCATTCGCTTTTACGTAATCATAAGGTCTGAAATCTTTGCATTAGAAGCAAAAAAGTGCTTTGAGTGTCACATAAGTACAATTACATGACATTGAAAAGTGAAGGTTAAAAAGGAAGACGAATCAGGGGGTTATTTTTAAAAACTCGGATTTCTAAGGGGACATAAGAGGCATCTTAAAGGGATTTTTGCTATAACGCCCAGGAAGGCAACAATAACAAGAAGCCAGGCATTGGGTGTCCCTTATATTTTACTATCTAGGGATAATTATATACAAAAATTTTTAAGAAGTTTGAAAGAATCGGAAAAAGTTATAGCGGCTAAAAAGGAGAACAAAAATGAAAAAAATATTGTTAGAAGAGACTAAGCTCGGAAAATCTATTGCTGTGAGTTGTGAACTGGAAGGGGACGAGATAGGACTTTTTGTCGCCGCTGCCGATGTTTAGGCAATTTGTGTATTTAGATTTGAGGAATGGGAGAATTTTATAAGAGCAGTCAGCAAAGCTAATGAGAAATTTAAGGATCTTTTCAGATAGCAAAGTTCAAACTATTAAAAAAAGAAATAGCCTCTAAAATGAAAATTATGAAAGATAGATGCTCTAACTAAAGAGAATATAACCGGTAATCTAGACCTTCTATCCAATTCCTTTTGGCTTGAAATTGTCGGTCCTCCTGCTCTCCCGGTCCGAAAGGTCTATCCCGGGGGGCAGGGTAAAAAAATTTAGGAGGTGATGCCTTTAGATATAGTCTGATATCTCACCAGGAAATTTAGAAGAAGGTGCTAAAACTAAACAGAGGTTTATACGAGAAGGGAGCAGGTCCTTTTAGCCTAATCTTACCTGTCCCTTAATAAGAAAAAAGGGGGGATAAAATAATATGCAGTGGTATTGGATTATAGGAATTATAGCAGTGTTAATAATAGCATATCTAATCTGGCATAAAAAAATAAAAAAATAGTAGGGTAATGTCTTTGTTATTTCGGGTTAGCTTCCCAGTTGTCATGGGGAAAGAAAGGAACAAAGGAGGTGGTCTATGGGGCAAAGACAAATTATGTAATTTATCCTATAGCTATTTTAAAATTTTTATTATTGTAAAATGTAGGTAAATTAAACATGAAACTTTTTCAAAAAGTTTTAATAGGTTTTGTCTTAGGAGAAATTTTATTAGCGATATGGGGACCTGGAGTAGTATGGATAAAACCCGTAGGACCCATCTTCATTTCCTTATTAAAGATGCTAATAATTCCTTGTGCAGGCATGAATTTAGTGTTAGAGGGTCCGGCTAAAGAGGCAGCGGGAGCTCCTTCTCTGGTTGACACTGTGGTAAATCTAATTCCTAAGAATCCCATCGGAGCAATGGCAGATGGCAAGGTCCTTCAGGTAATCGTCTTTGCCCTCTTCTTTGGCTATGCTATGACCAAGGCCGGAGAAAAAGGCAAAGCAGTTCTTAAATTTTTTGAAGGATTTGCTGAGACTATGTACAAACTTACCGGTACGGTAATGGGATTTGCCCCTTATGGTGTATTTGCCCTTATTGCAACTACCGTAGGTACTCATGGTCTGTCTGTTTTAATACCTTTGTTGGATTGTCCTTGGAAGGGGTAGCACTAATTGCGGGAGTAGATAGAATATTATATATGGCCCGAACCTCCTGTAATTTGACTGGAGATGCCGCCTGTGCCGTAGTAGTAGCCAAAACAGAAGGCGAATTAGTTGAGATTAAGAAATAATTAACATTGTATTCATAAAATTTAGGTATTAAAAATACAATTGATTAATAGATAGAAAGATAAATAGATTAAGTTGATAATTGATAATCGGAAAGAGTGGAGGAGATCTGCTTATATATTAACCTTAAATGCCGGAATGGTGAAATTAATTCATCGAGGCGGTAAACACGGTTAATGCTAATTTTGAACTAGTATAGGAAGTTAATCATTTAGAGTTTAATCAATTTGAAAATGGACATTAAAAAAGGGGATATTGGGTCATACTAGTAGGGGCAGTTTACCTGTTAACTAAAAAAGGAGATAAATTGAAATGACTAATAAAGATTATGTAAATTATTTAGAAGGATTTAAAATGGATGTTTGTAAAACCGTAGAAGATAATCCCAACTGGCTCAAATATAGAATAGACCGGAACAATAATATAAATAAAATAATCAGGCGAATTTCTATACTTGATGAAATTTATAAAGCTGCTAAACCCGCTTTAGATAATTTTTTTAACTATAACCTTAGAGAATTTGAAATTATTACAAGGTAAAAACGTTTAGATATATTGTGTGATATTTGCCAAGCCCTAAAAGCTATTTAAAAAAGGTGATTAGATTTTAAATTAAGGGAATCGAATCCCGGCAATCCGGCTTTCTCTCCCCAGAGTTCTCCGGGTTGCCGTCCCCTGCCCTCCGGTTCTGGCAGTCATTACGGAGGGCAGGATATTTAAAGAGGGGTGGTTGCCTATAAGTAAAAATTTCTCTTGTCCGGTTTTCAAAATTGAAGAGTGCTAACTGAGCTACGGTAAGAGGCAGGCTTTTAATCAGATTTTACCTGCCCCTTATAAAAAAAGAGGAGAGAAAATTAATGTACCCAATAGGTTAAGTTTTTTAACTAAATTCGACAAATTTTATCAGGAACTAATTAACTTAGCGAAAGAGGATAAAATAAACGAACCAGAATTCTATATGATTATAACTGCTAAGGCTAAGGCAATGAACCGAGAAAGACTGAACCAAAAAAGAATATGAAAGGAGATTTTAAATGAGGACCAAGAAATTTTTAATTAAGCTATATCAGATTATCTCTAATTTTATCCTCTTCAATTCAAGCAGTAAGGCAAAATGGGGATCGAAATAAAATAGGAATTATGGATGAAAATAGATATTTATTGACTATGATGGTGGCTAAGAGGCAAAGCAATTACTCTCTGGGGCCAAGCCCTTAATAAAAACTAAATTTAAAAATCCTGTTGCAATTGCTTTAGAAGAGATAAAAAGGGAGAAAAGTATATCTGAATGAGCATAAGGAACTAAAAGAAGAAGACTCATTTAAAAGTATTTTTTTAGTTTAGGTCATATTAAAGAATAGCCAAAGGAGACTTTAATTATGAGCAAATCGGTTTCATTCCTCTACCGCTTGGCTAGACTTGCCAACGATGTGGAAAAGATAAAAAGTGGCGATCTCAAAAAAATTGCCCGGAGAGTAAAAAACAAGGTGATAGGTCGAAAGATCATTAGAAAGATCTGGAAGTTACCTTTTTAAAATCGATTAAAGATAGTAAGGAGATGAAATAAAGTGTATTGGTATTTTATTATAACGGTTTTAATCGTATTAGGGATAATCGTATATTCCATTAAGAAAGAGAAGAAAAAGTGATAAAAAAAGTAAAAAAAGGGAATGAGGAAAATAATATTATGTGGTATTGGATTATAGCAAGTATAGTCATAGCAGGAATAGTAGCGTATTTAATAACTAGAAAAGGTGGTAAATAATGAAAAAGAAAAGAAGGGTTTTATTATCAAAGACTGAGATCGGAGAATTTCTAACCATAGGGGTTGAGCAGGAGGAAGATGAAATCGGGTTATATATTGCTTCTGTTGATGTTTCGGCTTCTTGTGCCTTTAAATTTAAGGAGTGGAAGAATTTTATAAGAGCAGTCAGTAAAGCTAATGAGAAATTTAAGCCCCTTTTCAGATAGTAAAATTTAAGGTATTAGAAATGGAAAAATTTCCCCCCCCTTTTAGATTATAAAAAAACCCTCACTTTTTAAGGAGTAAATTCTATTTAGTTTTATAGAAAGGAGAATTAAATTATGGCCAAAAAAAGAAGTAAAAGCCCCTATTATGGAAATACTCCGGAAATGATAAGGAGACAGAGGGTTAATCTAATACTAGGTAATAGATGGCAAAAAAAAGAATGAAAGAATTTGAGAAATTTTCTATCCCTTATCAGAGATTCGGAAAAGACCAGACTGGACATCTTTTGTTATGACGAAAAAGAGGTCCCGAACTTAGACAAGATATTAAGAAAAAAGTTTAGATTTTTTATAGTCCGCACTGATAGGATTCAATTCTTGTCTTTAGAGTGGGAGAATATTCAGAGGTTTTAAAGAAAGTGAAAAAATCGAAGGAGCTTAAATTTTGTGTGAAGTGTGGAGGATTTAAGGCATTAACAGAATTTTATAAAGATGAAACCAAAAAAGACGGCCGGGGAATCAATTGTAAGGCCTACCGGAGTAAATATGCAAAAAAATATTGCGAGGACCACAAAGAGGCTTGCTAGGCCAGAAAAAAGCTTTGGAGAATAAAAAATGAGGAAAGGATCAGGGAATATAATAAAAAATATAAACTGAAGCATAAGAGTGCGAGTTTATGACAGAAAATCGAATTTTCGAAGGGCATCATAAGGAGGACTTAAAAATCTTTGCTTTAGAGGTAAAAAAATGCTTTGAGTGTCACCTAAAGGCAACTAATAAAAAATAAAGGGGATTTTGAAAATGAAATTTAGAACTGAGAAAGATAGCTTAGGAAAAATAAAAGTACCTTGTGATAAATTGTGGGGCCCCAAACTCAAAGAAGTTATCAAAATTTCAAAATAGGAACAATTACCATGCCTCTCGAACTTATTAGAGCTTTTGCCATACTTAAAAAAGCTGCTGCCATTACTGAACATACGTGGGACCTATAGATCGTGCGTTATATGCGGTATCTGAACGTTTTTGGGGCAGATTATCGAGCGGAGGTCTTTAGAACGATAGAATTTTGACATACTTCTAATTATTATGTATAATATTACTAGAAAGAACAAGCCCGCTATCATCCTTTGAACGAGATAAGCGGGCTCGAATGGGAGCCGAAGTTCTTTGCTGTTCCTCGAGCTCTTAATTTATTATAGCATATATAGGAAAAAAACGAGAGGGCTTGGCTCCACTTAGAAGTCAAGCCTTTTTTTATTAGGAGGCAAAAACAGAATGATAACTAATTCGATTAACCCGATCAAGAAGAGGAGAAAGGAAAAGGGACTAACCCAGGTGGATATGGCTCTCCTGATAGGAGTCTCCCAGGTTCATATTTCCCAGTTTGAGATAGGAGGACTCATCCCTTCTGAGAACCAGGTTAAGGAGATTGCTAAGATTTTGGGCCTTGATCAAGAGACGCTAAATAAAGAACTTCGGGAATTTTACGAAAGTAGAAAGAAAGAGTTAAAGAAGAGGATAGAGGGGGACCAGGGAAATTCCAAAATACCGGTGTAAAGAGTGTGGAGCAATCTTTTATGGCAGGGGAGAAGGCAAGGTTTGTACTGAATGCGGGGGCAAATTGGAGCTTGTCCCTGAAGATACTGCTGATAGAAAATAGGCCGGGGTCTCCGCAAAAAGGTGGAGCTGAGGGTTTCTCCGGAACCCAGACATTGGCTCTCAGTTATAAGGACCTAAACGGGGGGCCCGGTAAATCGAAAGGAGGGTTTTGCTAATTATAGTGGTTAAGACTTTAAGAATAGCCAGTATCTTGATGGTATAACTATTGCTGTAAATTTCGAGAATTGCATAAAACAGTTGAGGTACTATTTTTCGAATATCATAAAAGTTAAGGAAAGGATGATTGCCGGAGAGATTATCGATCTCCCTCCTACATAACTTTACAAAAGGATAGAAGGATCAATAAAAAAAGAAGATCAAGAATGACCGGAGAAGGCATTTTAAATATATTTAAATAGAGAAAGTAAATTCAGAACACTTAAGTATTAAATAATAGGGGAGGTGGTTAAATTTAAATATTTTTACTAAATAGAAAGCCAGAAAGGAGGTAAAAAAAAGCAGCCAATTTTTTGAGGAAACTTAAAAAAACTATATTTTTAAAAGGAGAGAGAAGATGAAGAATATTTGTTTAGTAACTTTTAGTTTAATTTTTGTTTTACTCCTGCTGATGCAGAGTGTTGTCTTTGCTGAGGAGTCTTATAAGATTGGGTCTCTTCTTCCCTTAACCGGGGACTCTGCTCCTATGGGTCTATCTATGCAGAGTGGTGTAAGACTGGCTATAAGAGATGTAAACCTGGCAGGAGGAATTTTGGGCAGAAAACTGACTTGTGTATACAGAGATTCCGGATCTATGCCTACTCCTGCTGTTGATGCCACTATGAAATTAGTCAAAGTTGATAAAGTTCCTTACGTAATTGGGGGCTTTTCCAGTGGAGTTACCATGGCTGCTGCCAAGGGAGTCACCATCCCTAACAAGACAGTCCAGATAGGTCAGGGTACTACTTCTCCTCTGCTCTCGGTTATGAAGGACGATGATTACTTTTTTAGGGCCTGTATGCATGATTTATATCAAGGAGCAGCAGTAGCAGAGATGATGTGGGAGGAAGGAGCAAGGAAAATTACTCTAGCCTATGCCAATAATCCTTACGGTCTGGGCATAGCTGATGCCACTGCCCAAAGGTTTGAAGAATTAGGGGGAGAGATACTGGCCAAGGTTCCTCATGAGCTTGGAAGACCAAGCTACAAAGCAGAATTATCAATGACCTTTGCTCCTAAACCTGATGCTGTCCCTATGATAGTTTATCCGGAGGATATGATAATCATGGGCAAGCAGGCTATAGCCATGGGATACGGCCCTGATGTGATTCCCTGGTACGGAGTTGATGCCTGGATGGCACCAGAAGTAGTAGAAGGAATAGGGGCAGAGAACCTTGAAGGTCTTAAAGGAACAGCTTCAGGTGTGCTTAAAGGTCCTTCCTTAGAAACTTTCCGCGAAGAATACAAGGAAGAATTTGGTGAATTTCCACCTAAGCCCTTTATTGAACCAGGATATGATGCTGTAGTGGCCTTTGCTGTAGCTGTGGCCAGATCCGGTAAGCTGCCTGAGGAGCTCACACCCAAAGACATCAGAGATAATATGAGACCAGCCAACAATGCCCCTGGAAAGAAATTTTATGCAGGACCGGAAGAGATAAAGAAAGGACTTGAGTGGGCAAAACAGGGAATAGACACTGACTATGTGGGTGTTGCCAGCACAGTAGAATTTGATAAGTACGGTGATGTAGTGGGAGCAGTTAGCGTCTGGCAGATAATAGAAGGTGAAATAGTGGTAATAAAGAATCTTCTGCCGGAACCGGTCTCTCGGGAAAAACTTGGTCCGAGATATCTACCTTAGTTGATAAGTTGACAAAAGAATCCCTCGGCTACAGCCGGGGGATTCTTAAAAAATAAAAAAGGAGGTTTATCTTGGCTTCAATATTGGAAATAAAAAATGTAAGTAAAAATTTTGGAGGAATTCGGGCAGTTAGAAATTGTTCACTGAAGATTGAGCGCGGGAAAATAAGCGGGCTAATTGGGCCCAATGGCGCTGGCAAAACTACACTCTTTAACTTGATCACTGGGTTTTATGAGGTGGATTCCGGTGAGGTCCTCTTTAAAGGTGAGAAGGTACAACCAGGGTCTCAGACTCATGAGATATTTCTTAAAGGAATATACAGATCATTTCAGATCACCCGTGAGTTCCACCAGATAACTGTGCTGGAGAACTTATTAGCAGTCCCACCAGAGCAGGATGGTGAAAAGATCTGGATGAACTGGTTCAGACCAGATAGAGTAAGAAAGCAGGAAAATAGGAATATTGAAAAAGCTCTGGATATACTAAAATTTTTGGAACTGGATAAAAAAGCTGGTGATTATGCTGGTAATTTAGCAGGAGGAGAAAGAAAATTGCTTGAGCTTGGAAGAATGATGATGGTGGAACCGGAACTGGTCTTGTTAGATGAACCAGAGGCAGGAGTTCCTCCAGCCATGCAGGGCAAAATAAATGAGTATATTAAAACCATATCCAGGGAAAAAGAGATAACTTTTTTTATAGTAGAGCACGATATGAATGTAATTATGAAATTGTGCAATCCCATAATTGTTATGGTTGATGGAGCCTACTTAACTGAGGGAGCTCCGGAAAAAGTACAGCATGATGAAAAAGTAGTAGATGCTTATCTGGGGAGGTGAGAAATGGTGAAAGAAGAAAAAATGATATTAGAGACTGATAAGGTAACGGCCGGGTATGGTGGGGTTGATGTATTGTTTGGTGCCTCCATAAAAATAAAAGAAAAGGAACTGGCAGCAATAATAGGTCCCAATGGAGCAGGGAAAACTACCTTGCTAAGAACTATATCTGGTGTTTTGTCTCCCCGAAAAGGTGAGATAATCTTTAAAGGGGAGAAGCTAAATGGTAAAACCCCCAGAGAACGTTTAGCATTAGGTATAGGTTACATCCCTCAAGATGATAAGATATTCCCAAAAATGAGCTGTATTGATAACCTGCGCATGGGGGCCTATACTTTGCCACGAGAAAAGTTCTCAGAAATGCTGGAGAAAGTCTACCAGCTCTTTCCTATTCTAAAGGAAAGAAGAAATCAGACTGCTGGACAATTCTCCGGGGGGCAAAGACAAATGCTGGCCGTAGCCAGAGCCTTAATGATGGAGCCGGAGATTTTATTACTGGATGAGCCCACCTCTGGCTTACAACCAAGTCTGGTAAAGGAAGTCTTGGATAAGGTAAAAGATTTGCATCAGCAGGGAATGACTACACTTATAGTTGCACAAAATCGGGAAGCACTGGAAATAGCTGAAAGAGCATACTTAATCAGAGCTGGGCAAGTAGTGCTGGAGGATACGGTAGAGGGCTTATTAGATAATGATCAAGTTATACAACTTTATTTTGGAGGTTAAAAAGATATGGGTGGATGGATAGTATCAGGATTAGTGTATGGAAGTATAGTAGCCCTGGGAGCTCTCGGCTGCTCATATATACTTCTCATTCAAAGATATTTTAATTTTACTGCAGCTCCGTGGTTAGCTCTTGGTGCTTATTTTGCCTGGAGCATGATGAGAGTCTTACCTCAATGGGGAGGACTGGAGCTGATAATAGCTGCTATAGTCTCAATGGTTGCCTTGGGAATAGTAATGACTGTTGCAGATAAGGCTCTATTTAAACCGTTAAGAAAGAGGGGAGCTCCTTTTATGTTTTTCTATCTGACTTCATTCGGGTTGTTATTTGTGGTAAGAAGTATTATCTGGATCATCTGGGGTCCTCAGGCAAAATATTATTATTCAGGAGCTTCTGTGGGAATAAAAGGTCCCTGGGGCATAATGGTAACACCAGCTGAGATTCTTACTTTGATAGTAGCTGTTATGGTAGTAGCTACTTTATATTTTTTTCAATATCGTACAAAACTAGGACGGGGGATGCTGGCTACTTCCCAAAATTCTATGCTGGCAAGCGTTTGTGGAGTTGAACCAGAAACCATACATACAACAACAACTATGATTGCCGGATTTGTAACTGCACTTGCTGGAATACTTTACGGACTTACTATCCAGGTTCGGCCACTTATGGGATGGTATATCCTGCTGGGGATATTTGTTTGTGTAGTTTGTGGTGGAGAAGGTGCTATTTTAGGAACCTTAGCTGCTGGTTATTTGGTAGGAATAGCTGAGGAGGTTGGTTCAAATTTAATTCAGATACCTCTTAATTTTTGGGGAATTTCTATACAGATGAGTGCTTATAAAGTAGCTATATCCTGTTTATTGTTCTTGGTGGTGATATATTTCAGACCTCACGGGGTTTGGAAAGGAACTTTTTTAGAGAGGTGATAGATTATGGCTTATATTATATCAATTATATGCATAGGTACATCATATGCAATAGCTACTCTGGGGTTAAACTTGCAATGGGGATATACTGGACTTTTTAACATTGGAGTTGCTGCCTTTTTCGCTGTTGGTGCTTACGCTTCAGCCATTTTAACCGGACCTGTATGGGGTGGCATGATTGGAGGATTTGGGTTACCTTACCTTGTTGGACTGGTCGGAGCTGTACTTTTTGCTGCTCTTCTGGCTTATCTTATTGCTTGGATCCTCAGACTGGAATTTGGTTTCTTAGCTATTGCCTCAATTATGCTTTCAGCTGTTGTTATTCTGATATTAAAGAATGAAATGTGGCTAACTAATGGAGTATGGGGGATTGGAGGAATACCCAGACCCTTTGGTGAAATGCTGAGTCCGAGTACATCTGATTGGGTCTATATGATAATATCCCTGGTTATCTTGGCAGGAGCTTACTTTCTGCTTGAAAGGGGGGTTAGATCACCCTGGGGAAGGACTCAAAGGATAATAAAGGAAGATCCAATATTAGCCGAAATGGCTGGCAAAGATGTATACAAATGGAGAAAAATGTCCTGGATAATTGGAAGTATGTATATGGGGCTTGCCGGAGCGGTATATGGACATTACATTCAATACATAAACCCAAAAACTTTTGATGATGTTATGATTACCTTTCTCTGTTTATGTATGGTAGTTATCGGAGGTTCTGGAAACAATAAAGGTTCTATACTGGGTGCTTATGCTCTATGGGTCACATGGACAGTGAGTGAGATTCTTACTGGTTACCTGCCGGAAGCCTGGCAGCTTCGTGCACCTTTTATCCGGGTGTTAATAATAGGAGTAGCCATAATCTTGCTCCTACGGCTTAGGCCTCAGGGATTAATTGGCAGAGAAACATCTATATCAAAGATGGGTGAGAGGATAAGAACAGGACGAGTTGAGTAGTAAAATCTGAAAAAACGGATTTCAAGATCAAAATGAGACCTACGAAGGTGGAAATTAATAAGGTTCAACTATAGTAAAGATTCTTTTTATCTTGTTACTTACCAATCCAATGCCCTTAATGGAGCAATGGCTATTCCTAACTTAAAAGGAGGTGAGAAAATAGAAATATAGTAAAATTTCTTAAAAATAAAAATATAAAAGTAAAAGAGGTAAAAAAAATGAAAAGTATTGGTTTGTTAAAATCTATCTATAAACTTGGTATTTTGTTTTTGTTGCTTTCGTTAATTTTTGGCTTAGCTATCATGCCTGCCTTATCTGCAGAAAAAGGCCCTATAAAAATGGTGATTGCCCACCATTATCCAGCTAGCTTAGAGGATAATGAAGTGCAACTATCTATGGTACGTTTTAAAGATCTTGTAGAAGCAGCAACTGATGGAAATATTCAAGTAGAAATTTATCCAAATTGCACTTTGGGAACAGAGGTTGAATATACCAAAGAAGTTCAAGCAGCCGGAAAGACAATTCAATCGAGTATTCTTTCTTCCGGTGCCTTTTCTTCATTCTTCCCATCTTATCAAGTAATGACTTGCCCCTTCCTTTTCCCAGATTTCCCAACTGCGTGGGCATTTTTTGATAGCGATTTCTTTGCAAAATTCATGGAACAAATGCGATCTGAAACTGGTTTAAAATATCTTGGCACCTTTGATGATGGAGGAGGTTTTGTAGCTTTCACTAATAGTAAACGTCTGATAAAGACTGTAGAAGATATGAAAGGACTTAGAATCCGAGTGGAAGAAAACCCAGCCCATGTAGCTATTATAGAAGCTCTTGGTGCCAAAGCAGTTCCCTTAGAGTGGAGCCAAGTAGAAACCTGTTTAGCATCTGGAGTTGCCGAAGGACAGTTCAACGCACCTGGATTAAATGCAGCTATGAAATTCTGGGAGCTTGTACCTTATACCAGTTGGAGTGGACACATCTATAATACTTTAAACTGGGTCGTTAGTGATGAATGGTTCAATAACTTACCAGAGAATTATCAAGATATAATTTTACGAGCATCTCAAGAAGCAGTATTAATTGGTCATGGAAATGCTGCACGTTTAACCTTACTTGGTTGGGAAGAGTGCAAGAAAAATTTCAAGGACGCTTATGCTCTTACAACTGCTGAGAAAGCAAAATTTGCCAAAATAGCTAAACCGGCTTTCCGTAAGTGGTATGTAGAAGAATTTAAAGGAGATGAAGAGTTACTCAATTCAATTTTAAATGAAGTTGAAAAAATTTACAAGAGTTTTGGGAAAAAATAAATAAATTTTTGTATTAAACAAAATTTAAGGAAGAGGGTTATATTTTCCCCTCTTCCTTAAATATATATAATATGTTCACCGTATAATTTACATTTCATACTAAAGGAATAATTTATGCAAAATTTAACGAAACGAATAGATTATTTTAGTACCCGGCTCAATATATTTATCTACAAAATTACAGGACTCTTAATTTTAGTTCAATTTGGAATAGTATTATATGGAGTCTTCTTTCGCTACTTTCTTAACAATCCACTTTCCTGGGTTTTGCCCATATCAAGAATAATATTGGTCTGGACTGGTTTACTTGGTATTTCAATCGCTTTTAAAGAAGGGGAACATGTGGCTCTTGAAGGCTTTGTATCCAACCTCCCAGTAGTAATACAAAAAATAATATTATTTTTTAACTATATTCTTATTATAATATATCTTTTTGTATTAGTATGGAAAGGTTTTCCCATTGCCCTCCACTCTACCCAACTCATTATGATATCAGAAAAACTTCAAATTCCATTAAGTTGGTCAATGATGGCAGTTCCTGTAAGTGCAACAATTAATCTTATTCACCTTTTACCTATTCCATTATTGATTCAAAAAAAACTTGAAGAAAAAGAAAGGATAAAAGAATAAAGGGATAAAAAATGGCTTTAGTATTAATAACTTTCCTTATACTATCTTTATTAGCTGTACCAATTGGTTATGTTATGGGAATTTCTTCTCTCGCTGGTTTAATTGATATGGGAGGAACGGAATTTTTACGAATTTTAATTACTCGTTTTCATAGTGGTCTCAACAGCTTTTTATTAGTTGCTATCCCCTTTTTTGTTTTAGCAGCTGAATTCATGAATCGTTCAGGTATTACGAATTTGCTAATTGATTTTGTTAATAAAATTATTGGGCATCTTCATGGAGGACTCTCTCACGTTAATATTGGTGTATCTATTCTTTTTGGAACGTTAACTGGTTCAGCAGTAACTGACACTATAGCAATTGGCGGCACCCTTATTCCCGCAATGAAAAAAGAAGGATACAGTGGTGCTTTTAGTGCAGCAGTAACTGCTACTTCTTCAGTTTTAGGCCCAATTATTCCTCCTAGTATTGTAATGATAATTTTCTCTTCTATGATAAGAGAAACAACAGCTAGGTCTTTATTTGCTGCTGGCATAATACCAGGTTTACTTATAGCAACTTCTCTTCTAGTTATAAGTGCAATTCAAAGTTACCGTCGGCATTACCCGCGAAAAAAACGAGCTTCTTTTAAAGATTTTTTAAATAGTTCTAAAAATGCAATCTTACCCCTTTTCACTCCTATAATCATCCTTGTTCCAATTTTATTAGGTATAACTACAGTTACAGAAGCTGCAGCTATGGGCGCCTTCTATGCCTTAATCCTTGGTGTATTTGTATACAAAACTCTTAAATTGAAAGATATTATTGAATCAGCGTTTTCTGCTGCTAAATTTGGCGGCATCATTTTTCTTTTAATATGTGCAGCCCATACACTTGGTTGGTTTATAACTCGTAGTGGAATTAGTATAACCATAGCTGAGCTACTAACTTCAACAATTCAAAGTCCATATGTCATACTTTTTCTATTAAATATCTTTTTGTTAATTGTAGGTATGTTTGTGGATACAATTCCAGCTGTTGTTATTCTAGCCCCCATACTTGCACCACCCTTAATCGAGATAGGATTTGATCCTGTACACATTGCTATGATAATGTTAGTTAATCTCAATATTGGTAATGCAACTCCTCCCATGGGAATGACTCTTATGACAGCTTCAAAAATAGCTAAGGTTCCATATGAAAGCGCTATTAAGGAAGCCTTTCCTTTTATAGTAGCCGAAATAATAGCTTGCTTTCTAATCACTTATCTCCCAGTGATTCCTCTTTGGTTACCACGCCTGCTTGGCTTTATATAATTAACTGTTATATAAATATAAATAATTAATTTACACTCACAGAAAGAAGGTTTTATAAAAAATGAAAGTACCAGAAATTAGTCTTAAAAAAATAAAAAAAGCTCGAGAACGAATTAAAGGAATGGTAAATAAAACTCCTTGCATATATTCCTTACCTTTAAGTAGAATTATGAAAAAAGATGTATTTTTAAAATTAGAAAATCTACAAATTACTCAAGCATTTAAAGCTAGAGGAAACGCTAACAAAATCGCTCTATTAAGCGAAAAAGAAAAAAATCGAGGGGTTATTACCGCTTCATCAGGGAATCATGGTCAAGGCCTTTCCTTAGCTGCTTTACGTGCTGGTATAAAAGCAGTAATAGTCTTGCCTGAAGTTGCCCCAAATAATAAAATAGAGAAAATTAAAGAAAATAAAGCCGAAGTCATTATCAAAGGTAAGACCTATGATGATGCCTGTAATTATGCTCATTCTCTATCCAAGAAAATGGATTATACTTATGTCCAAAGTTTTGATGATCTTGATATAATAGCAGGAAATGGAAGTATAGGATTAGAGATACTTGAGGAAGTGCCCCAAAGCCAGATGATAATCTGTCCCATAGGAGGTGGCGGTGGAATTTCAGGTATAGCTTTGGCAGCTAAACAAATCAAACCAGATATTCAGATTATTGGTGTGGAAGCTGAGCGAGCAGCTTCAATGCTTGAATCGATTAAAGCAGGAAAAATTGTAGAGCTACCGTCTGCGAATACTTTTGCCGATGGTATTGCAGTTAGAAAACCAGGAAAAATTAACTTTGAAATCGTAAAAAAATATGTAGACAATATTATCACTGTCTCAGAAGAAGAAATGAAATCAGCTATTTTCACTCTAGCTAAAGAAGCCAAAATAATAGCAGAGGGTGCAGGGGCTTCCTCAGTTGCTGCCTTGTTATCTAAAAAAGTTCCCATAAAAGATATTTTTAATATTGTATGTATTATTACTGGTGGCAATATTGATATGCCTCTTTTTAAGTCTATTTTAAAAGATGTAACTGGGTAGTGGTTATGTGACTAATAAAAAAGAGAATAGAGTGGTCTCAGTTCGGGTTACCAATTGGAAGGTAACTAGTTGGATTTTTAATATAAAAACTGGCAATCCGGATTCTCTCTACCTTTAGGTCCGAGGCTGCCGGCCAAACCTGCTCCTTTGACTATATTTCAGGGGAGCGGGGTAAAAAATTTTGGGGGGGTGGTTAAATTCAAATATTTTTACCAAATGGAAGGCCAGAAAGGAGGTGAAAAAAAATAGAGGACAAATTAAATGTCCTCAAATTAAGGAAGTGGTAATAAAGAAAAAGAAATAATATATAATTATTTTATGTATTTCTATGTAAAATAAAACCAAAGTCTCAGCATTTCCTTTTGCTTGCAACCCGTGGCCTAAATATTTGACCGAGCGGCTAACAGACAGATAAACTATATTTTCTTAAATTTTGCATTTCCCAACTATTTTTTTAAAAAGAAGGATTTATTAAAACCTTTGTCGTATTAGTATTAAGGTGTAGAAAAAATAAAAAAGACTAATTTTTTTGACCGCTAGTGGCGATTCAATGAGGTAAATATTGACTCTTGAAAAGTGTCAAAGAACCGTCCCCTTGTCTTTTTCAACTTGTAAATAAATTTATTAATCAAAACCAGGCATAAAAATATTATGGAAGCAACAAAAACCCTATATGTAACACATTGGAAAGCATGGCGTGAGTGGTTAGAAAAAAATTATAACACTGAGCACGAAGCTTGGTTGATTTATTATAAAAAACACACTAGAAAACCTATAATTTCTTACGACGAGGCAGTTGAAGAGGCAATATGTTTTGGTTGGATAGATAGTATTATTAAAAGAATTGATGATGAAAAGTATGCTCGAAAATTCACTCCTCGTACAGAAGACAGCAGATGGTCTGAACTAAACAAGAAAAGAGCCAAAAAAATGATAGCCACTGGTAAAATGACCGAAGCAGGGCTACAAAAAATAGAAGAAGCAAAAAGAAACGGTATTTGGTCTCAAACTTCAATATAGAGAAAACATTTTGAACTTTCGCGAGAATTAGAAAATATTTTAAAGTCCAATAAAAAAGCATGGCATAATTTTAACAACCTCGCACCGTCGTATAAGAAGAACTACATAGGTTGGGTTACAAGTGCTAAAAGAGAAGAAACTATAAAAAAGAGATTCAAAGAGGTCTTAGGATATTTAGAGCAAAATAAAAAACTAGGTCTGAAATAAAATATGAAAGGGGGAACTAGGGTCAGGCTTAAATGATTTTTTTCCTAATCAGCAAATAGGCTACTCTCTCACTCCATTAACTCACCCCTATTAATAAAAATTACAGTTAAAGGTTTGGATTCCAATTATCCAACACCGCAGCTAATTCTACCCCAATATTCCCCTAAAAAGGTGAAAAATGGAGGAACAAGAAAACCGATTTTTGGCTAAATAAGGCAAATAAGTATATATAGAATTAGAGGATTATCAGTTTTTATAGGAAAAAATGGCAAGGCTCTAAAACGTAGAAAATATAAGGGTTTCTGCGTTTTTTTGTTATATAAGATATCAGTAGTGCTTCTAAAATAGACAGAAAATAAGGCGAAAAAGGGCTAAAAGTCGTATTTTTAGTGGCCCGAAAGCCTTACAAAACAAGGGTTTCAGAGAATTATTGTCGTAGTTGCGTTTCTTGAGGGCGCCTAAGGTGATTGTTCATATTTTTAAAATAGACGTTTAAGATAGATTAAAATGGCTTATTTCGGGTGTGGGCGGAAAGCCTTATTATATAAGGCTTTCAAGAAGGTATTTTCCCACAGGTTTTACACATTTCCCCCCCCACCACCCCATATGTCATTCCCACCTCCCCATATGTCATTCCCACGAAAGTGGGAATCTATCTTCTCTTTTCCATCTAAATACCATTCACTAACAAGTAATACATCTCCCAACTATTTTATAAAAAAGAAGGATTTTTATAAACCTTTATCGTATTAGTATTAAGATGTAGCAAATTAAAAAAGACTGATTTTTTCAACCGCCGGTGGCGATTCAATAAGGTAAATGTATATTTTTGAAGTGTGTCAAAGAACCGTCCCCTAACACACTCAGGAAATCCATACCTCATAGTTGACTCTATATAAAGACAAATATTAGGTAATAGTTGACTTTACACAAAGACAACTGTATAATGTAAATATGATAAATAAAGATACGATATTTAAGAAAGAAATTTTTAAATTAATAATTAAAGAATTTCAAGACAGTTCATTACCCAATATTTTTAACAGAGATTTAGAAATTCCTCTTTCTTCTAAAAAAATAGTTACTATTTATGGACCCAGGAGATGCGGCAAAAGTTTTTATTTTTTATCCTTAATTAGAAAACTTTTACAAAAAGGGATTCCTAAAAAAAGAATATTATATGTAAGTT
>Ga0307433_1000747_pt1 | contig 22092 bp, 44 predicted proteins | sample SalMarWE160210MG_FD_202166 | JGI IMG/M metagenome (GOLD analysis project Ga0307433, IMG submission 202166) | Salt marsh sediment microbial communities from the Plum Island Ecosystem LTER, Massachusetts, United States - WE1603-210 | ecosystem: Environmental > Aquatic > Marine > Intertidal zone >... | reverse complement strand
TACTGGATCAGACATTACCTTAGCTGCTTTATCACCATATTTTAAACGAATCTCTTCCAATCTCTCTGGTGATACAGTTATCGTACCAAGATTTCTTTGACCAGAAATACCAAGATCCATCTTGACCATGTGCATTTTATAAATTAAATCCATCAATGCTTTTGCGGTATGTCTATGCTCTTGGTCTGAAAATCCATGCATTCTAAATTGAGCATGTCCAACATCAAACTCATATTTAAGAGCTTCATACAAATCATCCATTCTACGAAGCTCTTCCAACTTATCAGTATATTGTTTTCTTGCATCAATAATAACATGTGGCTGTCTAGTCACCAAAACATCTGCAGGAAGAATCTCTTGTCTATATTTTCTAAGTACCTCAATTAAAGATTGTTCTTTAACATGCAGATATTCTCCCTGTTCTCTAATAAAATTTGCAACCCCTGGTGCAGGATAACCATGAGATAACATCTCATGCACTCTCTGAAAACAACGAAGCTTTTTTATTTTAGAAAATTTCTCCCTTTTTACTATATCTCTATCCATCTATCAACTCCATCAACAAGCTACGAACTCGAGTTCGCAAATAGCAGCAACCTACCATACTACTATCCATTATACTCAATTCCAAACCTACTGCAACTGATATGATATTATAGAAATATAACAGAATAAATAAAAAAGCCTAACAAATCATCATTTGCTAGGCTTTATCCTTCGTTTTTTTTTAAAATGTCCTGGACATGAAACAGTGAAAATGTGAGAACATTAATTAATTCATGTTGCAACAACCCCAGGACAGGTTGCAATATATCATCATGATATATTAGCTATAGTTGCTTTTGTGCCTCCACCATGATGAGTTTATAGTCATCCAAAGACTTATCCGGACAAGAACTTTTTCCCATCGTCCGTTACGACGAAAAGCATTGAATCGGCGTCACAGAATGCCGGGGCTTTTATCTGTTTCATGAGACCGACTTTTTCAAGCTCCCGTAGGTCTGTTAAATCGGTATGACCGGGGCTTGCAACAAAATGATTTCGATACCACTTTTTAGGGTCTTTTCCGCCGAGTGAATGTTCCAATAAAAAGCGCTGATATTTCGTTGTCATTCTCTCCACCTTGAAGGAGGCAAAACAAATAAAACTTCATCAAAAAATCGAAAAAAATGCCAAATTACCACATTTCTTACATGTTATACCACGAATCGGAATACCATTAACATATGGTTTTTGAACAGAACCAACCCATCTCTCAGGTAACCTTGCACTCCAATTACCACCAGCCAATTCCTTTATATCAACTTCTTTATGATTACTCAGCATAAGCACTTCACCCTCTTCCGTTAAATCCTCCCACTCCACTGAATCACAAAAGGGACATTTATAATCATACTGATACTTCTGTTCAATCATTCTGAATCCCGTTTATCCCGTTTTCTACCCAATTTAATCTTTTTAAAAGAAAACGAGGTTTTTTCCCATGCTTGAACTTTTTTTCTTAAAAAGGCTGGTCCTAAAAAATTCAACAAAGCATCACTCATAATCCTAAAATAAATACCAATAACAATTTTTGCTTCATCAATATGAGAATCATATTCTATTTCATAACCAGATTCCCTAAGTCTATTACCAATATATCCTTTAGCTGTTTTATCACTCCATCTATCGAAATCAGGAGGAGCACAAATACATGTTGCAACAGTAAACTTACAACGAGAATCATCTTTCGCCATAATTCCAACACCAATAATACATTTAAAATCTGGCATCACAATCTTGTACATAGAAATCTTATCAGAATTCTCTGTAACAAAACGCACTCCATCTTTCATATATCTTTCAAAATCACGTTTCTCTTGTGCTCTCTTCATTGACTTTTCTAGTCTCAAAACCAAATCTGCATACCACAAAAAAGGGTCGGGGCGACCAGTATCATACAACTTAGTATCAACACGACCTGTCTTTTTCAAAATCTCGTTAGCCATCTTCTCGGCTCTAATACTAATCTCACTCTTTCCTTTTTTTTCTTCTTCCATCAAAAAATCTCCTTCAACTGTTATTGGTCTCCCCATGAAATGGGATACTCACAATCATTTTCATCACAAACAATACCGCTTAATTCATCTCTCCTATGTCTCTCTGCTAAATAACAAAGTCTTTTCCATTGAAAATTTTCTTTTTCTTGTTCAATTCTTTTCTTCCTGTTTACAAACCAATTTCTAATATATTTTATAAAAAACATTATTTTTCAACTTTCAAATCATCTTCCACAACCCATATCGCAACCTTCCTCACATGACAAACCCTTCGACATATTTAAAAACATTCTTCAGTTGGCCAAGTAGGACTCGAACCTACAATTAGTGTGCACCCTAATATCATACTTTTACCATATATATAACTATACATGGCTGGGACCCTTTCTGTATATCAAACAGCTAATCTGACAACAACCGGTCACTTCTGATGCGTATACCTTTCCGCCATTGGCCAATATTTAAATGCCTGGCATCGCACCAAGCTGTATGGCTCACCCCATATAGGTCTAATTTGTTTCTCGGACAATCAGCAAACCCGGTCTACTCCTTATTAATCCTTGTCTAGAACGTCTTCTAAAACAAATTGACCACAGGACATAGACACTATGAGACTGCATAGCAACAGTGGCAAGGATGCCTTGTGGTTTCATGACTTAGCCAATTCGTCAGAGGAAAACAGCACTTAAATGTTCTAAAACACATCGTTGACATCCTTAAGGACTTTCACCTATATTGCAGTTTTGAGGCTGCTCCTCGATGCAATGATAGGATTCGAACCTATAATCTTTACCAAATTAATAGGTAATGCTTTACCAATTAAGCTACATCGCACTGTCCCGAATTCCACAGGACTCGACTTTCTTTTAATGTGGTTGAGTCGTAATTCCATTCCACAAATCTATGCACTTCCAAAACGAAATGATGAAAAACAACCAATATCATCATCTATATTAAAACCAAGTTTATCTAATTCTTTTATATCTTCATCTGATACACCTGCTGGATCAACATAAACATATAAAACATCATGCTCACATCCAGTGGGATATTTTTTATCAGTATTATATTTTCTAAAAATATTCAATGCCTGAATTAAATCATCCATTTTCATCAACCTTTATTTCTTGCCCAATAAAGCAAGAATATCACTAGATCTATTTTCTTCTCCAGCTTTAAATGCACCTCTTAAAGCATCTAACATAATCTGAGAAATTCGTTCCTTAATCGGCTCTTCAAATACATGTGCTAGTACCAAAATTCCCTGTCTAACTAAAAACACTTTTTTATCTTCAGCAACAACTCTATATAAAAACCCTTTATCCTCAAAACTTAACAATTCTTTTTCCATACTAATCTCCTCTTGTCGGAATGATAGGATTCGAACCTATGACCCCTTGCTCCCAAGGCAAGTGCGCTAACCAGACTGCGCTACATCCCGATAACCATGTTTTTTTAAAAGCAAACATGGAAAATTCCTCAATGGCAGATCTTTTTTTCGTGTTCATTTTGCCACTGCTTCGAACACTTCAATATAAAGCCATTCATATATAACCCTTAGATTAGCCATCTTTGGGTTTACTATTTTCCTTTTTTATATTTTCTGGCCATGCATCTTCACATAAACATCTTCCATCTCCATATCCTCTATATTTGCATCGTCCATTATAACGTCCATTATCATCAATATAAAAATCACATGGGTCATATGGTTGTTCACATTGATGCAACACAATCGTCTTGCATGCTGTTTTCTTATCCATTTTTATATCTCCTAATATATTAAAAATATTTTTAAATTTTAGGATACTGTTGGTATCGAACCATTTCTCTTTGACATTTTTTGATCAGTACTCACTAGTTATAGATTATTTGTCTCAAGAAGTTCTCCATTCAGAACTGTGCCACCTGACACATACAGTATCCAATATTACTAGGGGAATGTCCGGATTCGAACCGGAAACGAGTTTATGGAATCTTTACACAATAAATCTCGCCAGATAAATCATGAAAGCTTGGAACGCATCTTTGTTCAGTATTAACCCATAAGATATCATTCGCCTATGCGGTTAGGTATAAATATCTTACAACTTACTTGAAGAGCCTCGTTGACCATTTCCAGTGTGTCCCACCACACATCATTCCCATATAGTTGGAGTCGTGGGGAATCGAACCCCAGTCCATTTAGACATCTCAATATTAATCTTCACATGTTTAGTCTATCTAAATAATTTGCATGCAATGATAGACAACTACATACAAATTCTTCATGGTCATTTTCGCTAACCGTTTCCCATGAAAAACGGTCACTATCCTGTAAAAATGACGCCCTTATACCTACACAGGCAATCAGCACTTGGACGGTTTAGGCAGCTTCAGCCAAAACTTTACTGTCGTTATGTCTGACAATTATATTCAAGCATTCTTTTTAATCCGCTGAATACCCAAAGCGGAACATGCATAATATCAATCTAGTCAAATGTCGAAACCAAATCGACCCCTAAATCATATACTTTATTCAATTTTCAAAGAACAAAAATAAACTACTTAATCAAATAATTTATCTCTATTATCAATAGCCCATCTTTCAAGATCTTCAAAACCAAAAACATCTTCTGGGCTTTTGTTACTTGTCACCCAATCTATCAAAGCTTCATCAGAAAATACTTCATCTGGATCTAATTCTTTCCGAATCCACTCTATCACATCATCAAGTATTTCACCAAATACTTCTTTGGCAAACTCTTCTTTATCAAAACTATTTGCCGACATCTCTTTCTCCTTTTGGTTCACATCTTGCCAACCATCTACTAACCATTTTATTCATCTAAAAGCATTTGTCAACTTATTTTTTTTCACAAAAATTCACCCTATTCCCTAAAGAAACTCATCTCTCCAAAATATCAACTTTGTTCACAATAAATCCACTTTCCCTGAAATAATCTGTAAAATCATCAAAATTTGGAGACATAGAACAAGAAAAGAAATCAACCCTTATCAATCCGGTTTCTGGCCATGTATGAATTGAAGCATGACTCTCAGCCAAAATAACTACTGCTGTAAAACCACCAGGAAAAAAAGAATACTCTATAGAACGTCTAATATGAGCATTAGCTTTTTCACAAGCACCATGAAATATAGATAAAATTTCATTATTAGATATTAACCTATTATATTTTGCAGTAAAAATTAAATGCTTCACTGTTAATCCTATCTATTTTTATATTCTTCAGCCTTCTTTCTTGTTATCACTCCTTTTCCTTTACAACAAGGACATTTGACCAAATTTTTTATTTTTATATACTCACTAACATATTTTGACCCAGATGTAGTATATCCACATCTGCCACATTCTACTTCATCATCATCGTGCAATAAATCACAATCATAATTAACGGAATCAACTACTACAAATCCTTCTTGTTTATCTCCATATTTGTCAGTATACTCAAAACCAGCCCCACATTTAGGACATTTCCATTCCTCATCGGGAACTTGAACTGACGTATGTTTATAAATACAAGACATTTTTATCTCCTTTTAAAGAATAAAGACCATCTTAGCCTTAATCAACTCTATTTATAATCATCAATTAACCATTTGTCAACTTTTCAACCAAAAGTTTTATTCTCGAAGCTATTCTTTGTGAAGCAATATATTCCTCTTGTTCATCTTCAGGTTCATCCCCCATCAATCCTAAAAATTGTCCTTTCTTTACACCTAAAACATCTAATATTATTTCATCAAATCCACTTCTTGAAACACAATAATAAGCAGGAACTTCTTTCACTGTTGAATCAACACCTATTCTTGCAATTCTTGTCTCACTTTGCCCGTGAACTGCCGGACTCCAATCTAATTCAGCAAAAACACAACATGTTGCACGATATTGAAGACCATCTATACCAGATGCAGACCTCAAACTTAAAATAACAATATCATTATCACCATTAACAAATTTACGTATTGCTCTATCTTTTTGTGCTTGTGTCTGCTTTCCTGTTATAAAAGAAGGTTCATATCTCGCCAATGTCTCACGTAAAATATTATGAACAGCATGATGCCAAGCATAAACAAGTGGTTTTTCACCAGCTTCTATTAATGATGCCACAAACTCAGCAACATATTTTGCTTTTGCTATACCTGCAGCTTGTCTCGTTTCTCCCTCTATCTCTCTTGCTAATCTACCTTTTTCAGTAAAAGAAGAAGTAAGCCAAACATCAGCTCTTCTTTTAGCTGTTTCAATTAATTGTTCATATAATTCATCATCTTGTTGAAGGTCTTGAACTCTCCTTATTACTTTCGGCAAATCAGGCATTACATCATCATATTTACGTCTAAGGAGCAATCCCTCACGCACCATATGACCGTGTAATGCCTTTGGATCCTTTACTATCTTAGACCCATACCCATCACACCACTCCCTACCAAATGCCTCCTGTGACCCTAAGCAATTAAAATCAACAGCATTGGTAACTGACCATATCTCTGAACCGTACCCATAAATAGGAGTACCCGAAAGACCATAAACATGCTCTGCATTCCCAGATAAAAGAGAAGCAGTAGAATATTTTTTAGTGTCACTATGTCGTAATTCTTGAATCTCATCATAAATTACAGTCTTAAATCCATTTGCCAATAATTCTTCTTCCCACCATGCAATCAATCCATAATGTATTATTGAAAATGGCAATCTTGGAATTCTGTATGATGTCCTTCCCCTTAATATAGGTGCTAAAACTTTTCCTCTTTTTATTGATACATCAAAATCAGTATCAAAAAGACTTTTTGGGTATCCACTACCCATATCAAAAAGAGACCCTATAGCTCTTTGCCACTGTAATTGAACATGTGCCTGACATACTACTAAACACGGATACATCTTAGATTGAGCTACTGCACCAAGAGCACTCCATGTCTTACCCAATCCCATGCTGTCTCCTAATAAGACTCTTCTATTTGATGTCATAAAAGTGACAGCTTCTTCTTGATATGGATACAACTTTCCAAGAAACTCAGATGGTGGAGTGGTTGGCTTTAAATTATTTCCAGTTGCTAATCCAAACCATCTGTCAATTGCAGTGTCTCTTGCTTTATCTAAATATTCCTTGCAATGCACATTCAATGGAAATCTCATCATCATCCAATTGAGATCTGAAACCTCTCTAGATGACCTACCAAATGATAATTTTCCTGTCTTTCTATATCCACCTACTTGAGCACCAGGAAAGACACGCTTTGCAAATTCCATCATGACAGGTTCGCCAGACAGAATAAACCTTCCCTTTCTATAATAAAGATCTCCATATTTATAACCAACATTTGTCGGTTCTTTTAAATAATCAGGAAATTCATCTGCCATATTATACCAACGGTCCCTTTTCTACTTTACACAAATACACATCTGACCAATTCAGCTTGAAATGTTCATACAGTCTTTCAGCTTCACTCTTCTCTTCACATGGATAAAACTCTGGTAGCCTCTCAACCCCTAAATCATAATCATCAACTTTCAATATTACAATCCAATTAATTTTCATTTCCAAAGGTCTTTCAATTCCCTAATCTCTTCTCTTATATCTCTTATAGCGTCAAATATGGCATCTACATTACCAAGCAATTCAGAAACTCCATCAAAAGTTGTCTCTGCTAATCCACGCTCATAAGCTTCAACTTTTTCTATTGTCTCCTCCCAACCACTACTCTCTTTCTCCTTTATTTTCTCATATCGTCTTCTACATGCTGCACCTGTAACACAAATATCAGGCAACAATCTCCCAGCAATAGCATCCCATGCATTAGCTTCACTATAAGTTTTACCTTGTTCCTTATAGTGGTCAAAAATAGGTTGACAATCTCTTATAGCTACCTTCAACTTACTATCATCTTCTTCTGTCCAACTATGAAATTTCATCTTCTCAACCTTTCTGCGAACTCGAGTTCGCTCTATCCTTCATCCGTTTAAATATTGCCTTCATCTTTTTATCCAATTCATCTAAACATCTTTTACATAAAACTTTTGATGGCTTATGAACTGGCTCATTACACCCATTAACACACATCTTCATAAAGCTACTCCCCAATTCGATGATAATGAAACATACCCAATCGGTTTACCATTTGCTTCTGTTATATGACTAAATAATCCCCTCTCAGATACAAGAATTACAGCCGTTACTTTATCACTACTCGCATATCTTTGAATTTGCATTGATACAAATCTTGTATTGGGCTTGCCCTTTTTTACTTCTATAGCAATCCCATCTTCTGTCAAAAGGTCTACTCTGCATCCTTTAGATAAAAAAACTTCTTTTGAATATTTAATACCAAATTCTTTAAATTTTTCTTCAATCAAAAATACCACTTCTGATTCAAGAGATACTATTCCCGTTTTTATCGTTTTCAATATTGATAGGATGTTTTCTACAGACATCAGCAAACCAATCATTCAACTTTTCAATTTTATCACCTAAACAATGCAACCTTGCATCCAAACCTGTCCATATAATATAACATCCTCTGTCTAAATCCCAAATACCATTTTTATCTATTTTCAATAACATATTTAAATTTCTTCTTGAATAGCATTCAACTCAGAATAATTATCTAATTCATGAATAGTACCACAATTTTTACACTTCAGAAATACACGAGTTGATTTCATTCTAGCACCTTTTTGACCAAGCAAAATATCATGTTCAAATTCATCGTCTTTTCCACAATTACCACATATAATATGCAATTTAGCAACAACCATCTTAACTATCTCCTTATAACTCAAAAGCCAATGGCCCCACTTTCATCTTCCTCAAATGTCCATCCTTATTCAAAAAACATGGTCTTGCATCTAAATGATAACCTTCATCAAAATCAACCAACGTTGCACTAATCCATAATCCAACATTTAAAATTTTCATTCTAGATTCTCTATCTGTTGTAAAGTAACCAAGCCCCCTTAATCTTTTATAAGCCTCCTCATCCGTTAATATTGGTGCAGTCTTTTTCCATTCTTTAAGTTCCTTACACATAATTAACGCCCATTCATAATAAGTCATATTACGAAACCAAGTCATAATTCACCTATTCCTATAAAATAATAATAATAATGCTAACAATGACAAACATAATCCAATTAATGGGAAAACATTACCTATTATTCTTAAAATATTAGTAGGAACCCAAAAAGGCAAAGATACCAAAGATAAAAATATTGCTGCTAAAATAAACCAATATTTATTAGCTAAACCTTTACATGATTTTACATCAAAATTTTTTTCAATTTTATTATACCATTTTTTTCTTTCACAAAGCCATTTTTCCCTTTCACGTTTTATCATTTCATCATATTTATCAAACATTATTACTCACTCAATTTTCTCATAATATCATCAAAATCATCTTCTGAAATACTATATTTCCCTATCTCTAACCCTGTCAATTCTGTACCAGTTATTCCTATCATAGATGCAGCTCTTCTCAATGTAATACCACTTGCTCTTCTTTTAGAACGTATAGCATCACCCTGTTTAGTATTCTCCCATTGAGGAACTGGTACCGTTACCATCTTTCCACCAATAAAAAAATCCCCTTCCTTATGCCCTATTGATTTGTTATCCTCAAATTTCATTGATGTTTCTCCGTTAATGAATACTTCCTTGAATCCAAAAGATTCCTAGCATCACAACCTAATACTCTTGCTATAGCATGCACTTTAGGTTTTTTAGGAATTTCCTTCCCTTCTTCATAACTCCATAAAACCCATGAAGCTATTTGAGTTTCATCTGCTAATTCATCAAGACTTATACCTCTGCTAATTCGGATAGCATTTAGATGCCTACCAAATTCATTCTTTCTCATTATTAATCACCTCCCAAAGCAGGTTACTTTGCTCCATTCTAAAAAGAATTGCATCAACCGGATTTGGTGGAGAAATATCAACAGTCAAATTCTCATATTGTTCAATCTTGTCCACCAGGTCACAACGTTCTTCCCAGTTCTCTTCACCTGGCTTTGATGTCCAAATTTCATCGAGACGATCAAATGCTTTTTTCAGGTCAGCATCATTTTTTATAATCATAGTATTCATATTATCTCAACTTGCATCATCAAAATGATTATAATTTATATCTACCGTTGGCCACTCAATCTTCTCATGATGATATCCACACCTAGTACACTTCCACTCCTCGACTATAGAAACATCACGATCCATTTTGCAACCAACACACATACAAATAATTCTACCAAAAAAATTCTTTATTCTATTCAACATTTTCATACCTCCAATCATCATTAACTATCTGTTGCATAGCCAAATGCATATTAATAAATTGTGATTTCCTCCCTCTTCCTAATCCCTCTCTATATGCAATCTGCCAACCAATATTTTCTTTATACCAATCCCAAAAAGAATCATCATTGCTAAGGTCTAAAACATATAAAAATTCATCAGAATAAAATTTCCCATCAAAAACTGTCCTATTCAACAATATTAACGTATCACCTTCGATAACAATTAAACCTTTTTCTTTCATAGAATCAACAAGACATTTTCTATAATTTAAAATTACTGGCCCCTGCTTTATTGCAATAAAATCTTTATGAGTTACTGTTTCACCACACTCAAGCAATGATTTCAAATCAAGATAAAAAAGAATTTTATTAAGCTTAATCACATCAAGGTGTCTATCAGAAACAGATGCAAGTATTCTAACAGCTGCATCTATTAAATATTTATCATCTACCATGGTCTTATTTTTTCATGAATTCTATCCAGCGTTTCACGCTGTTTCCTGGATAAATCACGTCCCATATCCAATCGTTCACCAATTGAATCAATAAAATCAATCTCCCATTCTGTTAAACTAATCTTTCCTTCTTCTCTTGCTTTATCAATATCATTATAAAATTGTTCATTTGTTTCCATTAATAAACCCCAAAAAAATAATCATAGGTCTGCTCTAATTTATTACGTTATTTCTTTGTAAAACCACCATAATATGACACTCCTATTTAAAATACCAATTCCATCTGATTTCCGTCTTTAAATAATAATATAACTTGTCCATCTTCTTTTCTAATCCGCATTATTGTCTCATATAAAGCAAGCGATTTTCTAATAACATCAGTCTTAGAACTTGAATCACTTTCCACAACTAATTTGTCCAATCTTTTCATTACTTGATCTGTAAGTTAAATGTTTAGCCTATATTTTTTATGAGACATTTTTATTACTCCAATTTCCCAAGTTGAATCAGACATTACTATTACCACTTCTCTACACATGTCTACATCAAACATTCCTATATGACATTCATCAGCAGGTATTCCTAACTTCTTAGCAAGCCATGCATAAGCCTCTTTACGCTTCATACCCTTCTCTTTCCAAATAGGATCAAATGCCAAATGAGCTTTCATCTTCGCTTCTCTCAACTCTTTATTAGCAAGTCTACCTAATGGTTCATCACCAACACGCCCATATCTCTCATTTCGGTCATGACACCCAACCCAAGCATTACAAGGCTCACAAACCCAAAACTTTTTACCATCCCAAGAACCTCTACCAGCATATATTTCTCTGCCAGTTTTTAACTCAGCCTTTTTTCCACAATATGGACAAATCACAATCCTATTATCCATCACAACTCCATTGATATCTATACCAATATCATTTCATACTTATCACTTAATTAATATTTTGTCAACAATCATAACGAACTCGAGTTCGCAATTAACTCTCTTTAATAACACTAATGTTTCACGTGAAACATTATATTAATGACAACTAACAAACTGCTTGTCACACCATTTCTTTACTTCAATAATGGTGAAATTTCCAATTTCCAACCTTCTAGGCTTCTTTGGCAAACAACATTCACCCTCCATAATAGAAATCATTTCTTCAATCAAATCTGTAGCCATATTATCAACTTCAGATAACTTAAACTTGCCTTTCTTTATATCAAGAATCAAATCTCTATATCCTAATGGAAATTTAAGTACACCAGTCTTACCAAGATCTATGCCTTGCTTTAAAATCTGAATCAAATTCGATGCAAATTTCACATCATATCCAAATCTTTCCCAGTTATCAGCTCTTGAACTAGCCCTTTCTAATCTACCATTAATCATCGATACAACTTTTCCTACTTGAAGTCCCCTTTCAAAATGCAAATCAGCAACAACAACATGCTTACCAGGCCCATTATCAATAAACACTCCAGCCAATGGATTATATTTTGATTTTATTACATCAACAAGAATAGCTTTTTGATTACATCCAGATAAAAAATCCAACGCTTTGTTTAAATAAGAATAATTATCTGGCTTAATCGTCATTTTCTGCAATTGAGATTGAGCATATCCATAATACCTTCTTAACCCATCTCTATATGGAAAATACTCTGCCATTCCCCTCAATCGCTCTCCAAATTCGTCTTGAAAAATAACATTTTCATCATTTGAAAAAACAATATTCAAAATATTAGGATTATTCTGAATAGCTAATCGCATAAATGTCCTGTATTCTCTCAATTTAAAATCTATAGCATCAGATGTATTCCGACCCTTTTCATCCTTTGATGCTTCACTTAAATCAACCTCCTTGCATTCCCCTAAACCATATAAAACAGATATTGGAGGCATAAAAATACCTTCAATATCTAAATCACTATCTTCTGTATTTGTCCCAAATAAATGAGATCCTACTCTAACCTTCAAGATAGTGTTATCTATCGCTTCTTTACTATAATCCACGATTTGTCTCCTATTTGTGTGGGAAAAAAGTTATTTTATTCAGAATTTTTTTTTGAAGATAATGCATCATCTGACTTATTTTTTTTCGGCGACCATGAATCATCCACATTCAAAATAACTTTTGGGAATGCCAAAGGCTCAGAGCTTACTATTGGCATTGCTCCTCCTGTTACATATACTTGACGATATATATCATTCATATCCCACCAATAAAGATATTCCATTGAATGACCATATGTTCCATCATCTTGAAGAACCTCGCTAGTACGGTAAACCCTTCCACCAACTGAAACTTTAATACCATAATAATCAGGACGATTAGAACCTTTTCCAACTCCACCAGCAGCTACACTATATGGATTTAATCTTTTTCCTGAACTCGTTACTTTTCCTTTTACTGTTGAATACAAAATAACATCTCCAGTATAGGATGATACAATATACAAATGTTTAATACTTCCTGGTTCATTATCAATTTTCAAACGTCTACCAATGTTTTTCTGTTCAACAGTAAATCCATTCTCATCTGTTTTAATCTTGACTGTGGCTTTAGTCACACCTGATTTTGACTGTGGCTCTTTATATTCCGTATTTTCAAAACCACATCCAACAAAAAGAATACACAATCCAACAAAAAACAACCTTTTCATAACTCATCAATCCTTTCTTGGTTTACAACCAAATAATTACCTACATTTCTATTACATTTTCATCTTCTACAATCTCATCAATATTTCTATTCCCTGCCAAAAAACTTCTTATTGCATAAACGGAAACGGAAAACATAATCCCCAATATAATCAAAACTATCATCAATTCAACAAGCGTAAAACCTCTTTTTGATTCTATGATCTTTCTATTATTTCTCAACATACGGCTTAAACTCCCTAGGAAGTGGTTCTGTTGCCCCTTCAGGCAAAGACCCTATCTCTGTAAACCTCCAATTAAACTTGGCCATTTGAGCATTATAACGAGAAGCAGCATCGTTATATGCTCCTTTTATGCCTGCAAACTCTGCTTTCCATTGAGACATAGTTTGTTTATCAACTCTATCCCATTCATTTCTAGGAACTCCACTGTAATCCTGTTCCATTTGGTCAATTCTAGTTTCTGTTACTTTGATATTGGCTCTCAACTTATCACAAGTTGCAGCCATATCCTTGAACCACTCATACTTTTTCAATAGTGCTTTTGGACCAAATTCATCCCTTGCAACTTGAACAGCCTCCTTTGCTGTCCCACAAATCATGCCAATTGCTCCAAAAATTGCACTCAATAAAAGCACAGTAATAACAATTTTCACAAATAATGACCATGGTCCTTTTCTTGCAGTTCTCTTCCATCTTTCTTCAGCTCGATCCCATCCGTCTTTTTTCATAAATCCATCCTTTCTTCAAAAAAATCATACAATATTTTCTTGCTTCTCTTCTCTCTTTCTTCTTCCAAATCCTCCTTGACCTACTTTTCGACCCAGGTTTTTGATAACACTTACCACCAGATGATGTATTCAACCCATACAGACATATATCAGCCACATCTGGATTAGCCACATCATCATTCCTTGGCAAACCATATCCCTTCATTGTCTTTCCTCAATCACTTGCTCTCAATAAAAATGTCTTCAAAATAGCCAAATGCCAATCTTTGAGACATTTATTTGTCCTATTCATTATCAAAACAATTTTTTGCTCTTCTTCTGTTAAACAAAGCTTCCCAGCATCAAACAAGACAATTACTGTCGAACAAATCTCCTTCTGTTTATCAATTATATCTTCACTTCTCATGTTTCTACCCCCAATAAAAAATTTTTACGAACTCGAGTTCGTTTTATTCCTTACTCTTTTATTATTCACAATCTATAGAATTAATAATATATTCTATTTCATTCATAACTAACTTAAGCTTGTTGACCCTATCCTCATGCTGTTCTCTGGCTTTCTTAAAAGCCTTTTCTCCATCTCTATGAACATAATAATCTCTTCCATTTGGAGCAGCATCATAAAGTTTATCAACAGAAAATTGTAATGCCTTATATACTTCAAGATATCCATCCAACAAAGATTCTTTTGATGTTCCATTTAAATGGATAATAGGAATTATTGTATCTTGCATTTTTTCTCCTCAAAATGTAATATCATCATAAAACTTAATCAGTAAAACACTGAAAATAACAAGAAGGTTTTTCAACCGAAGTTTTACCATCCCTTCTAAAACCATCTGCACCCTTAGAACCACACACCCACCATCCAGTGAGAGCTAAATTCCGATAAAGCTTCTCCCCACATACTGGACAAGTACCCCTCTTGACATGTTCTATAGCCTCTTCCTTGGATTTTTTCATCCTCTCTTCAGAAGCTTTACGTTCTGCTCTTCTCGCTCTTTTTTCTTGTAGTGTCATAGCCACTGTGAGTCTCCTTTGCTGACATCTTGTCAACCATCTATCATCTATTCTACCCATCAAAAAAGGTTTGTCAACTTATTTTTTCACAAAAACTCACTCTATTTCCAGAACAAAACTCATCTTGTCGTCTAACTTTTACTTCTACTTCTGGAGATAATGTCCATAAAGCTTGTTTCCCTTGACAAAATATTGGCTTTTTAAGAATTACAAGATCATTTAATTTCCAAGTATACTGTCCTTCAGCTGCCCAAGGAGACCTTATCCATCCTTCACTTTTTCTATAAACACTACATGGCTCTATCCTTGCAGTAGCAAACACTGCACCAAGCAATATCTCTTCAAAAATCATCTCTTTTATAACTTCATTAGAATGATACACTTTACCATTAATCACTATATCTCGGTCTGCATACCACTGAATACCAACTATAAACTCCCCACTAAGACCTTCTCTTTTACCACGTATAAATCTAGGGAAAATACATGCATCTCGAGCCATTGATATAACAAAATCATAATATGGCAATGCACCTTTTACAACTGGGTCATATCTTCGACCAACTTTTCTACCAGCATGTAAAGCTATTCTCTGACCTAATATATTCTTTGGTGGATGCCATGTTCTATTCTCAACATCTTTACCAAGATGCATTATTGCCCAAGCCCATTCTGGCCACAATGTTAACGCTTTCAACCTTTCCTCCTACCATTCATCATACGGCAAATTAAAATCACAAATACCATTTGGTTCATTTAATTCAGCACCATATGGTAAAAACTCATTAGGCATTTTCAAAAATACAGCATCATCTGGAAATTTATCTCTAAAATTATCAGGAACATCACCCCTATGCCACAAATTTGTTGTTTCAATTATACAACCATTATTCCTTTTTATAATAAATCTTCTTCCTCCATATCCTCTAGGTTCAAATCCTATACATCCATCAAATTTTTCTTCTCCAATAGAATATGCCGCTCCTTCAATAACTACATAATTAGATGCACCAACATCAATCATCCAAAAATGACAATGAAAACACATAACATATCTTTTTAATTCTTTTGAAAAATCAAATATATATTTATCTAAAATCTGTTGTTCTCCACAAACTGAACAAATAATAATTTCACTTTTATTATCCATTAAAAGTTCCTATCTAACTATTGACATCATTTTTATATCAATTGGCATCTCTTCCCAAAGTCTAAATAATAAAGCAGATTCTTTTTTAAATCCCCACTTATTCCAATCTTCAGCAATAACATAATAACCATTTAATCTCTTATTAAAATGTTCTAAATATTCCTTAGTAATACTAACAGTTTCATATCTATCATCAAAATTTTTAACAACAACTGCTTCCATAGGAATATAACAACAATTTTTATGAATTTTGTCTAATTCAATTATATATTCATTATAAGAATCAATCTTACATGTTTTTTTATACATATATTTTATAAAATCAAATACCCATCCACATTTTATCAAAACAGCATCATAAGCATGCTGTAAATTACTAACATTAAAAGAAATTTCTTTTACCCACAATTCGTCTTCATCATTCAATATATATCTTTGATTTTCAATATGAAACCTAAGCTTCTTTATTGAATCTACCATCCAAAATATGTTTTTCTGTTCAATCAAATAAATAGCCGTCATCACATCTTTTCTAGCCTTCAAATCATATTTCAAAACATCAATCATAACTTTCATATCATCAATCATTCTATCAAATTCAAACTGATTCATGATTTCAATCCATGATCCCTTCAAAGAGGCGACACATTAGGCTAGAAAAAGACGTGAAAACAGCATCAATCAAAACAATTATTCATCATCAGTCTTTAAAGACTTCTTCTTTCTAAGCAACTTAACACCATTCCCTTTAATGCCAAGCTTTTCCCAAAGAGCACCAAAACCAAGTCCCTTGAATTGAGCTTCCATGAGTTCCTTAACACCTTGCTCACCAAACATCGCTTGTGGAGCTATTGCATCAGCAAGCTTTGCAATACGGTCATTATCACCAAGACCTGACAATGCCTCAATAAGACCTGGCTGAATTGCTTCCATAATAGCCTTAGCCTTCTCGGTTTCTGCTTTCATAAGGTCTTTCTGAATTGCAGTTTCTTCATGTTCTCTCTCAAGTCGCTGATTAGTCTTTGCGCTGATTTCCTCAATCTCAGCCATCCAATTAGCTTTATCAGCATCTCTCTGAGTAACAATCAATTGTTTTCTCAATGACTCTTGTTCTTGTTCCTTCTCCAAACGAATACGTTCTTTATTTGCCTCAAGCAACAATTTGGCTATTTCAGCATCAATTCTTACATCAATAACAGCCTTTGAAATTTCAGCACGTTCTTTTTCATGGTCAAAATCACGACGATTACGCTCAATCTCTAGTGCCTTTTGAAGAGCATCAGAAGCAGAACTTTTTAATGTCTCAGAAAGTTTTATATCATCCAATTCTACAACAAGAACCTCAACTTCAGATATAAGCATATTGTTCTCATCAAATAACAATCCTTTTCGCTTACCATCTTCATTCTTACCAAGAATAGTATCCCTGATGATATTTGTAGAATCATTATAAAAATCCATAACAGACATTTGTCGAATACGATTTTTAAGTAAAGAACTTACTCTCTCACACAAAAGCTTCACATAATTATCAACAGAAAACCATTTGTATTTTTCTTCTGCATTATCTCCGACAAAATCAACCTTCATTGAAATGTTAACTTTTGCCTGACAAAGGTCTTTTGTTTCCACTCTAATCTTGTCACTAACAACATTATTTTTCGTTCTAAGAAAAACATCCTCTTTTACATTAACATGGTCTTTTGGTGTATTCTGAGAAAGTTGAAACACTTCTAATGTCTCATCATATTCAAGATGAACACGAGTTGGACCTTCAACAATACGACGATTTCCATTCCTATCTGTCACTAATACAGCAAATCCATTCCATATATCTAAAGATACAACTCCTTCAAATTTACTATCTAATGTAATTGACCTTGGAGGAACAAATTGACCTTCACGGTCAAACATATCTCCCATAATGCCCATTACTCCAGGATCTGTGCGCATTGTAGAAAAACTGTCATCAACATCCCCAGAATAATTTACAGAACTTGAAAATACCATTTCATTTGGACTAGACATTGCACGCTTTGATGAACGTCTAAGATTCCGCATCAAAGATGATGTTGCACTATTATCACCAGTTTCTTTCCTTAAATCACTGTTATATTTATAAACAGCAGTATTGCCAGGAAAAAATAATCTGGATTCTTTATCTGTTAATCCTCTATTTATTATCACCTGATTCCTAGGGTCTGGCAAAAACATCCGTGGTCCCATCACAGTAGAAATTCCACCTTCAATACGGTTCAATACATATCTTCCTTCACCTTCGGGCAAAGCAACAGCAAAATGACGGTCTTGATTACCGTACTTAATTATAGCATGCTCTTTTCTTGGAAAATAAATACGAGTATCCTTCCCTGTGATAAATAATTCCTCACCTTCGGCATATAACCTGTTATCTTCTTCATATGACTTTATAACCTTGACATAAAGACCTGATGTCTCATTCAATTCAAAAGCCATAAACTTCTTCTGCATTGTTCCATCATCTTTTTTATGAACAATGAACTTTTCAGTTGGAAGCGGAAACACAACATCTGGTCCACGCACGTATCGTTTTTCACCACTCTCGTCTTGAAGGATACAATATTGAAGTTGCTCCAAAGTTATTGCATCCTGTACATACCTTGTACCATTAACACTTGAAACACCAACTACCTCCACCCCATCTGGTGGAATATAAAAATGTACATCAGTACCTTTTATAATAAATTGCTGTCCAGTCGCTAATTTTTCAGTAACAAGACCTCCATAAATATCTGTCGTTCTTGCAGCAACATTTTCATCAGCAACTGAACCATCTTCTTCATTACCATCTACTTCATTACCATCTACCTTCAAATCAACATCACTTTTTTTCAGACTTTTATACCACAATTCCGATTTAAAAGCCTCGACATCATAAACACGAACCAACAAATATTGATTGGACCGCAACTTATGGCCTTCAATCACTTTGGCCATTTGTCCTGGCCAAAGAGCAAAACTTGCCGGGCCAGGAATATTAACTTTCTTCCCAATCTGTAATCCTGCTTCTCCTTGGTCAGAAATTTCTTTCTCTTTAGGATGTTCTGTCAAAGCAGCAGGATTCTTCAGTGGTGCATACCAACCTTCAGGTATCACAATACAATTTCTCTTAGCATTATGATAATCTACGGATACAAACTTCTTCTTTTCATCACTCCATTGCATCAATTGATCTGTCTGTGACAATGATTGTTTGTATGGACCAACAACTACATTAATGTTTCCTTTGGTTTTATCCAAATAGAAACAAAACTCATTCGGCATCAAAACTAATTCAGTCTCTTGATCATGTGGTGGCATCATTTATCTCCTTTTTTATTTTGTTCGCCAACAACTCTTCAACCAACATTATTCTACAAATAATAAATCATAATGGTCTATAAACAAATCACACATCCAATTTATATATTTGTCATGTTTCTTGTGTCTTCTTTTATCATAAGCATCAATATTACCTAACAAATACTCCTTTTTGCTTAATCGTATACCAGGTAATTCAATAGTAAGAAAACGATTACGTTCTCCATTGTCTTTCACTAACCAAAAAAATGATAACAACTCAGTATCACCAGAACCATAAACTAACACAGGTTTTTCAAAACCTTTGCAATATTTTATAAACTCAGATTTTTTATTTATTTTTATTATCATTATTTCGTTCTTCTATCTCAATACTCCTATTAACTTGTTGCATTGCCCAATCAAGTTTATCTTCTGGCATTTTATCAATAATAGTTTCTATATCCAATGCCATGCAACCATTTGCATACATTTTCTTAAAAAGAACTGTACATCTTTCAGGTAACTTTTTCAGCCCATCCTTGATATAATTTCTAGCAAAATCTTGAATATTTTTATTCATTTTAACTCATCAACCTTTTTAAAAACCCATTTCCATTCATCTATACAACCAGTTTCCCAATCTTTTGAACCAGGAACAAAACAAAGACGATAAAGATCTCCATGCTTAGGATTATCTGGATACACTATACCAACATCTTCAAAAGGAACCTGAGCAATATCATCCTCAAACAAATCTTTCAAACATCTTTTACCACAACCACCAGGACAAGACATTCGTTTTAATATTCTATATGATTCTCGCTTATCTATAGACAAACGATTATCTAATCCATGACTAATATATTCTCCCCTACTATATCTAAAATATAATCCTTTACATTTTGAAACTATTTCTTGCGAACTCGAGTTCGCTAACACTCCATCCCCAAACCAATCTCCATCTTTTCCCACGAAACATCCTCCTGCTTTACCAATCTCTCTCTAGATTCCCCCATTTCAACACAATCAAGCACTACCTCCCCATTCTTAGCAACATATGTTTCTCTCAACATAACCTTTCCAGTTCCACTTATTATCAAACTCCTCAGAATCAAAAGCTTTCCTTCCTTTTCCTCTATATCTACTCTCCCTCTTTCTTTGATAAGCTTGACAATATCCATCTTTTTTCTCCTTGTGATAAAACGGCAATCTCAAACCGTATCCTAGACACAAGTTATAGTCTCGTTAAGGATTTGTCAACATTTTCTTTCTATTTACTTAAATATCTCGTGTATCTTGAATTTTACAACCCAAACCCAATGATTTTCTTTCCATGGATATCCACGTTTAGCATTTATAATGTCCCATTCTTCAGAAAAAAATGACCATGGGTCTTTCATCTCTTTTCGTTCAGCATCCCACCAAGAATCATTCTCTACTGGCTCACCATTAATTGCTCCAAGATACAAAGGAGGCAAAAATATTCCTTCATCAATAATATCTTGTTCTGAAATATCATGAAGTCTCTCAAGGTCAGCATTGACTATTTTCAAATAAATCCTAGATACCCATCTAGGCATAAAAACAGGATTTCTCCATGGTGCATCAATTGGCTTAGAAATCAAGCCTTCATCTACTACCTCTTCCATGCACCATTCTCCACCCTTATCTGTTGCTGCATATACTGGATGATCCCATATACAGGAATTCTTTATATCTCTATCTTCTTCTGGTGTTTCTGGGTCACATAAAGATAACGCATATTTTTCTTTTACCCATAGAAAATCCCCTGGTTTTCCATATGGGCATTTCAAAATTTTACTTTTAGAAAAATCACCACCAGATACTTCCCATGTATATGGGGCTTTACCATCCACTACAACTTTAGGTTGTTTTTTCAAAACTCTTCTAGTTTGACTCTTCTTTTCAGCAATAATTGCTCTAACCATTTTCCCTGAAAATATAATAGAATGCCAATTCATACTAATTCTACCAAACGTTTTTTTAAAAACATCTTACCATCTTCTTTCATAAGAACTACTTCAATCATCGGTATCTTATCTAAAAAAACAATATTTTTAAATAAAACATTCTCAGATCTTCCAGGACCAAAACCAACAATAATCCTATCTCTAACTTCACTCAACACCAACTTATCTTCAAAAAACACATTAATAATCTTATTTATCACTTCTAAAACCAAGATATCCATATCAATCTTAATATTATTAATTAGGTTAGCCATGATTTCATTCTCAACACTATTAACACCATCTATTATATTTTTCATACTATTCTTTATCTCATCACACATCCTAATCACCTTTCATCTAAAATCATAATAACAATATTGAACACACAAACCAAATTCATTATATGAATCAATATCATTCTCTATACTAACTTCAGTCCAAATTGCAGCCATCAAA
>Ga0307433_1000744_pt1 | contig 22200 bp, 20 predicted proteins | sample SalMarWE160210MG_FD_202166 | JGI IMG/M metagenome (GOLD analysis project Ga0307433, IMG submission 202166) | Salt marsh sediment microbial communities from the Plum Island Ecosystem LTER, Massachusetts, United States - WE1603-210 | ecosystem: Environmental > Aquatic > Marine > Intertidal zone >... | reverse complement strand
CTGTCAAAAACAAAAGTGACCCCGTTCATAACTTTAGGAAAAGACTCTGAACCGCTACCTGTAAATGCTGTGTTTTTTATGCTTTCCTCGCCATATTTTTGCGTGATGTCCCGCCAGGCCTCTCTTACGGCCCCGATGGGGTTGGCAAAGTGCATTATCGGCTTTGGAGAGTAAATCACCTTTTTATCTACGCCAAGAACGGCATAGTGTATGGAACTGCTACCCACATCAAATCCTACAAACAGCATCTTTTGATGGGGGCTTTTTTGTGCGTTATCCATAGTTTTTTAGTTACATCCTTCGGTTAATTTAAATATCCTCTAGTCTAATGTTAAAAATGCCTGCTCTTAATGCAAGGCCTATTTTTGCTATATCAGGAAACATTCCTGCGAACCTTCTCCATCATTGCAATCATGCTCTTTTGCTGCACGCTCTTAAGGGGGGCCATTGCTTTTTTTACCTCCTTTGCATAAAGAGGCTCTATCTTGGCAAGTAGTTTTTCTCCGCGGCTGGTTAGTTTTATGATATTGTATCTTCTATCTGCCGAGGCGGACGTGCGAGCAACAAAGCCCGCCTTTTCCATCCGGTCTATCAGCGAGGTTATATTTGCCCGGTTGACAAGCATCATTTTGCTAAGCTGGGCTTGGTTTAATCCTTCCACGCCGCCCTGGTGCCGTAGAAGCATCATAAGGTTGAACTGGACATCTGTTAATCCGAAAGGATGTAAAAAATCACCAGCCTTCTTTTTTAACAAGGACGCCGTATAGTAGATATTAAGCAGCGCTTCGTGCCCGGACAGTGCTATCGGTTTTTTAAGGTCTAATTCCTGCCGGAGGGCCATTTTCTTTCCTTTTTTAAGATTTTGTTCATATGTATATTGTTGCTTAGTAAACTATCTTGTCAAGAATACTTTAAAAAACCATGAAAATTTTTTAGTAAACATTATAGTTAGAAAATAAGCTGTTAAATCCTTGTTGAATTCTGCTATCAATTCACCGCCCCTCCTCGCTTGGCCGCCGGCCCAGTTAGTTTCACAGAGCAACGTAACGAATAATCCCACCGGTTTCCCACAGGCATTGCTTTACTGTGCCCCCCTTAAGTATTTGTGTGATAAAGTCTTAATAAAAGTCGCCCGTAAAATATAACAAATTTACAGCCCATATATCTAATACTACTACTTTTTTATACTATAATCTTTATTAATAAAGATTAACTTCCATTAACCTTTCCCCTTTCAAGAGGTACTACTTTTTTATAAAAAAAGCTTGTGCGGGAAAACACTTTAATATAAACTATACCAATATTTTCAAGTTTGAAGAATGGTGTTTTTGTCCTTTTAGCTGATTAGAGTTGAGGTTTATTATGAAAGCAAGCTTTAATAGAGAAGCATTAGCAGAAGCGCTGGGCCTATTAACGTCTGTGGTACCAGGCCGAACGCCAAAGCCAATATTGCGATGTTTACAAATTACTGCAAACAAAAAAGAGGTTAGAATTTGCGCGACAGATTTAGAGGTTGGCATTAATCACCTCATTTCTGAGGTTCAGGTTGAGGATGCCGGTGAGGTTATTATACCAGCAGACCGGTTGGCGGCCGTTGTGCGCGAGAGCGCCGATGAAGTACTGTCGTTAGAGACTACAGAGGGCGCCTGTGAGATAAAAGGGGCGGATAGTCATTTTATAATTTATGGCCAGGAGCCGGGGCAGTACCCCGCAGTTCCAGGATTTGACGGAGATAGCGATTTAGAGATTGCTTTGGGTGAGCTTAAGGCAGGCATTGAGCAATGCTTGTTTGCTACGGCGAGAGAAAGCAGCCGCTATGCAATCAACGGAGTGCTGTGGGAAATTAAAGGCAAGAAAATATTATTGGTTGCAACGGACGGCAGGAGGTTAGCTCGCTGCAGGGCAGATCTGGCATCTACTCCGAGCGGGAAGGCGTTAGCGGCCAAAATGATAGTGCCGGCGAAGACCATGAGCCTTTTGGATAAAGTTGGCGGAGACGATAAGGAAGCTGTTGCAATTAAGCTTCTCGACAACCAGGTATTGATTAGCTGCGCGAACGTCGTTATAAGCTCAAGTCTCGTAGAGGGCAATTTCCCGAAATACGAGGATATAATCCCGAAGGACTACGATAAAAAATTGAAACTTTCAACTGAGGCGGCGCTAAGCGCAGTTAGGCGGGCAGCGCTATTGACCAGTGAGGAGTCAAGGGGTATTAAGCTATTAATAGAGAAGGGTAAGATGGTGTTTAGCGGCAGTGCGCCGGAGACAGGCAACGCCCAAGTAGAAATGGTTGTTGATTACAAAGGCGAGCCGATTGAGATTGGTTTTAATCCACATTTTTTGATAGATGCCCTGCGAGTTATTAAAACGCCGGAATTTGAAATGGAGATAGGCCAAGCCGACAGGCCGGGCCTGATAAAAAGCGGAGCAGATTTTCTGTATGTTTTAATGCCCATCAATATCGGATAGGTACGTGAGGAAAGGCGACGTTTATACTCCGACAGACGAATTAAGCGGTGGATAGCACTATGCAGCTACACAATACTACCAGCCGACGAGGAGTAAATAGGCCAGATAGAACAATTCGTGTCGGTAAGGTTGTTCAGAAGCTTATGGATAACCAGCTTTCACCACAGCAGGAGGCGTCTGATGTAATAGACAAGCTGTGGCGCCAGCTTCTTCCTGTAGAGCTTGTCCGGCACAGCAGGATTGCCGAAATTTCCGGTGGCCGGCTAAAAATACAGGTAGATTCAGCGTCATACATGTATGAGCTACAATTATGCAGTTCCGGGCTTCTTAGTGAGCTGCAACGGCGGTGCCCGCAAGCTCGGGTAAAAGAAATCAAGTTTGTTCTTGATTGAGGCGTAAATCAGGACATTAAGAGGAAGGGGATTTTCTACAGCCCAGAAACAGGCATAGACGATACACGTAATAAAGGCAGAAAGAGGTTATGAAAGAGCATAGATACGATGCGAGCAATATAAAGATTTTGGGTGGCATAGAAGCGGTTCGCAAGCGGCCTGATATGTATATAGGCGACCGTGGAAGCGGCGGGCTACACCACCTTGTCTATGAGGTATTGGACAATTCCATCGACGAAGCGATGGCCGGATATTGCGACAGTATAAATGTGCATATCCAAGCCGACGGCAGCTGCACAGTTGAGGACAACGGTCGGGGCATACCTGTTGAAAAACATAAAGAGGCCAAAATCAGCGCGCTGGAAGTCGTGCTCACAACACTACATGCCGGCGGTAAGTTCGACCAGGAAAGCTATAAGGTTGCCGGCGGTCTGCACGGCGTGGGGGTCAGTGTGGTCAATGCACTGAGCGAATGGCTGGAAGCTGAGGTGTACCGAGATGGGCAGCACTATCACTTCGAGTGCGTTAAAGGCAAGGCAAAGGCGCCCGTTAAAAAGGTCGGAACATCTGATAAGAGAGGCGCGATAATATCTTTCAAGCCAGATGAGGAAATATTTGGCGATACAGAGTTCGAATATGATATTCTTGTAAAGCGCATACGAGAAATAGCATACTTAAATGCGGGCTTAAAAATCACCTTTAAGGATGATAGAACAAAGAAAAAAGAGGTATTTAGGTTTGATGATGGGATTAAAGCCTTCGTGAAACATCTTAACGAGGGTAAGGATACGCTGCACAGCAATGTTATCTACTTTGCCAAAGAAGACGCCAAAACGAGGCTTAGTTGTGAGATAGCGATGCAGTACAACGATGGGTATACTGAAAATGTGCTGGTTTTCGCAAATAATATTCGCAATATCGATGGAGGTACACATCTTTCCGGCTTTAAAACTGCCCTGACTCGCACGATGAATTACTACGCCAAGAATAATAACCTGCTAAAGAATGGTCAAACGCCGAGCGGCGATGACCTGCGCGAGGGGCTGACAGCGGTTGTGGCGGTAAAGCTTTCAGACCCACACTTCGAGGCACAGACAAAAGTAAGATTGACCAATCCGGAGGTAGGCAGTTTCGTTGAGACCACCGTTAATGAGCAGCTTGGTCATTTTTTAGAGGAGCACCCATCTGATTCGAAGCGGATTTTGAACAAGGCGATTCAGGCGTACGCGGCGAGAGAGGCGGCGAGGAAGGCGCGTGAGCTGACCAGGCGTAAAGGCGCGCTCGGCAGCACTAATCTACCGGGTAAATTGTGGGACTGTGCAAGCAAAGAAAAGGCATCTACAGAGATTTTTATCGTAGAAGGCGACTCGGCCGGCGGCTCAGCAAAGTCCGGTCGAGACAGGAATATCCAGGCAATTTTGCCTCTGAAGGGAAAAATCCTTAATGTTGAAAAGGCTCGTCTGGAAAAGATGCTCGCCCACGAAGAAATCCGGACAATTATTAGCGCTCTGGGGACCGGCATCGGCGCAGACGAATTCGAAATAGAGAAGTGCAGATACGGCAAAGTAATATTGATGACCGACGCCGATATTGACGGTGCTCACATTCGAACGTTACTGCTGACCTTTTTCTTCAGGCAGATGACACAATTACTTTTGTCCGACAAGATTTACATTGCCCAGCCGCCTCTATATGAGGTTAGAGTTAAGGGCCAGAAGAAATCTGAGTATGTTCTAAGTGAGGCACAAATGCGCAGGCGGTTGATTGCTCGCGGCCTGGAGAACACTGAGCTGATTATTAAAAACGGCAAAAAGGCTGAGAAAGGCACGAAGAGCAAAAGTAAGCGAGAGCACAAAGTTTCAGGCAAAGAGCTTATGGCACTCGTGAAGATTTTAGATGAGGCCGAACGCAACATAGCGGTTTTGAGTCGGCGCGGTATTAACTTTACTGAGTTCGTTGAGGTTTATTACGCTCCGCAGAAAGGTGGGCTTCCATGCTTTAGGGTTTGTTTTGAAGGACAGCAGGAGATTTATTACCAGAGCGAGCGGTACGAGAAAAGGCTCGACCAGCTAAAGCGGAATATTAAAGACTTAGAGGGACAGGAGGAAGAAACGATTGTCGCCGAGGAGCTGCATGAGGTCGTCAGAATCAACCAGATAAATCAAGAACTCAAAAAGACATGGGGTCTGGACCTAAAAGATTTTCTATTCAAGCCAGAGAAGCTTGTTTCCGGGGAATCGCTTCCGGCGAAGTTCCAGCTCATTAGCGGGCCGGATATATTTGATGTTGCTTCATTAGGCGAGGTATGCTCATCTATTAGGCAGATTGGCGGCAAAGGAATGGAGATAAAGCGATTCAAGGGGCTGGGTGAGATGAATGCGGAGCAGTTGTGGGAAACGACTATGAATCCGATGTCCAGGACTTTGCTGAGAGTTGCTCTTGAAGATGCCGGCGAGGCGGACAGGCTATTTAGCATTCTGATGGGTGATGATGTAGAGAAGCGGCGAAACTTCATCCGTGACCATGCTCTCGAGGTGCAAAACCTTGATATCTAAATCAAGCCTGCTCAGCCAAAACTATGCAGCGGCGAGTAAGTCTTGCTATAATCCGTGGTTCAAATTGATTTTCTCGCTTCCATCTTTAAATATACGTGCTTATAAAAAGATATAAACACGTATTAAAGGATAGGATTTGCACGAAAGAGCTTAATGGGCCAAAATTACCCAAATTACCACGCTTTAAGGAATGCGAGGAAACACACAAAAATTTTGCGGGGAAAAATTAAGTTAGTGGGTACGGAGTAAAGATGCAATCGGTATTTTTTGACATTGTTTCATAAGTTAACTGCTACTCATAAGTTAGCTGTTACCCTTGTTGGCTGGGGCCGTTGTGCCAGTTTTTTCCTCTGCAAAAAGTTTATAAAAAAACGATTTTTTATGTGATTATTAGGAGATTTTACTTGCAAAATGGAAAACAGGTTGTCAGAATACCATCGATTTTTAAGGTATGATTTTTTGCAAGACAGTGTTTTTTTCAACGGTGAGGTTTGGAAATGAGGGTAAACAACTCTGGAATCTTGACACATGATTCCCAGCACTTGATGGGTGTGAGGTATGTTTTGTGCTTTGTGGCTTTGTCTTGCGTTTTATTATTTGCCGGCTGCCTTGAGAATTTGAAATCTTCCCTATCAAGAACCTTCCCTAAAGCTGATAAAGCCGTTAAATTATCTGCCGAGCAGAAAAAAGCCAAGTTACTCAAAGCGCTTGACCGCAAATTTGAAAATCCCGATGCCCATTACGAGCTGGGCCGGCTGTATCAGGCGGACGGGCTATGGGCCCAGGCGGAATATCGTTACAATGTTGCTTTGGGATTTGAACCATCTCACAAAGAAGCTCAGGCAGCGCTGGTTAAAGTGATGCTCGATAGCGGCAATCAAGAGAAGGCCGCCAATTATTCTGACATCTTTATGAATCAGGCCGCAGGTTCAGCGGCGGAGTCACTTAAGCTTGCAGAGGCGTTTAAGAAGCAGGAGATGGATGAGCATGCGCTGTCCTGTTATCAGCAGTCGCTTCGCTTAGCTCCAAACTCAGCCAAGATTAACAGGCAGATTGGCTATTATTATTTAAGCAAGGGTGAACGTGAACGGGCGAGGGATTATTTAAGCCGTAGTTTTGACCTTAATTCTAACCAGCCGGAAGTGGCTGGCGAGCTGGGTCGGCTTGGTGTAGAGGTGAAAATACCCCGAGAGACCGTGAAATATACAAAGAAATTAGACGAAATTGTTAAGCCTGCTGAGGAGGAAGTTGAAAAGTAGGGACTGAATCCCCACTGTTTTGCTTAGTAAAAACGAAGCATAGGGGAGAATTTAAATTCAATGGTATTTGCTTTTTCATTGCCCCGTAGCGAAAGGATGCGCTGCGGGGTTCTTTTATTTGCTAATTGAATTGATTTATGATTTTGGGCAAGTATTCATTTGGAATTGGCGACAGATTCTGCCGGCAGGGGAAGGCGCAGCTTGCAGCCTTACTAAGGGCGAAAGAACAAGGTGTTGAAATTACCCCCGTTTGGAACAAATCCTATCGTGAGCATACTATCATAGGGACGAGGCCGTCAGATACACGCAAAGAGGCGGACGATGCCGTCGCAGCGTGCAGGTGGGATGGGCCTTATTTTGTAGATGCGGACCACATCGGATTAAGCAATGTTGATGAGTTTATTGAATCCAGTGACTTTTTCACGCTGGATGTTGCAGATTTTATTGGTAGAAGAGCTGCTGAAAGTGACATATATGAATTCGTAAAAAGATGCAATAAGTTTACGGGCACATTGGTAATTGATGGGATTGATGAGGGAATTAAGGTTACCGATGAGCAGATAAGAGCGATAGCGGCTAAGTTTCTGCCGGCGGTTGAGCAGGCGGGTAAAATCTATCGTCATATTGAGGCAATCAAGGGCGCAGATAATCTTGACCGTCGTCAGACAAGTTTCGTTACGGAGGTTTCGATGGACGAGGCCGACCTGCCACAGATGCCGGTCGAGATATTTTTTATCCTTGCAGCTATTGCTGATGAGGGGATACCGGCACAGACCATTGCTCCGAGGTTTACAGGCCGATTCAATAAGGGCGTCGACTTTGTCGGCGACGCAGGTTTTTTTGCCGGAGAGTTCGAGAAGGATATTGCGGTAATAAAATTTGCCACGAAGCAGTTTCACCTGCCCTCGGATTTGAAACTGAGCGTGCATTCCGGAAGTGATAAATTCTTAATTTATGGGCCGATAGCTGAAGCGTTGAAGAAATTCGATGTTGGGCTGCATATTAAGACAGCGGGTACTACCTGGCTCGAAGAGCTGATAGGTCTTGCAATGGCCGGCGGGGATGGACTTAGAGTTGCAAAAGAGGTTTATGTAAGGGCATTTGCTCACATCGATGAACTTTGTGGGCCATACTCTACGGTTATCGATATTGACAGACAGAGGCTGCCTGAGCCACAAGAGGTTGAGCGATGGGATGGAGAGAAATTTGCTTTAGTGTTAAGGCATAACCAATCCTGTGAGTATTATAATCCGAGCTTACGTCAGCTTTTGCATGTCGCATACAAGATTGCTGCTGAAATGGGTGCGCGATACCTCGATGCCCTTGAGAGATATGAGGATATAATCGCGCAGAACGTGACGGAGAATCTTTATGAACGGCACATAAGGCCAATATTTATAGAAGATTAATTGAAAAATTAACCAGCGTCTATCATAGGCGTTGGTATTGTGGGCAAATGTGCAGAAAAGGCCGGAGGCGTGCCGATATACAATAGTTAATTGTGGTTCATGGGCTCATGGTTCGTGTAAATAAGCCCTATTTTATAGGACGAGATAGGTTGTTGGCCTCGTGAACCCCGTTAGAAATTTTATAACGGGGAAAAGACGATTACAAAGAAAGGAAAATTCTAACGGGGTGAAGGATAGAAATACATACATAACGGCGCTGGAATGTCTCGGTATCGGACTATCGCTGATGCTTTTATTTAGCTGCGTTAGTTTCAATATTAATGATTGGCCGAGCAGATTTGCGTATCCGCATAACGACCCTCCAGCTAACTGGTGCGGCTCGACAGGTGCTTTTTGTGCATATTATTTAATGTATTATATTGGGCCTGGGGTGTTTGTGGTATTAGCTTCAGCGGTTTGTTTTCTTATTGCTAAGCTGGCGCACCGGCCTACAGGCCAGCCGATATTCAGGGCGGTTGGATTGGGCCTGGTTACGGTGGCGGCTTCAAGTAGTTTTTGTTGCTTGTGGCCTTATCGGTCCTTTGGTTTTCCGATGGGTTCAGGTGGCGTGCTCGGCATTGGGACAGCACATTTTCTACAGAGCTATTTTGCTTCGTTAGGTACACTGCTGTTGCTTTTGGCGATTTGGGTGGTGGGGATAATTTTATTAGCGGACAATTTCATCGCAATACTTGCTGGTTGTTTTGGTTTTGCAGCCGGAAAGATAGTCGGTGTGTTTGTGCCGATGTGGTCGGTAGCTAAAAGGGCCGCCAAGGGTGGTGAAGTTTTAGGCGAGATATGGCAAAAATTAAGAACGAAGTCCACGCCTCCCTCCGCTCCTGTCTTCCCCGCCGCCTCGACTTGCGTCGACAGACACGGGGGCAGGCGACAGGAAGGCGCGGGGGCCGCCAAGAGTGAGCCATTGAGACGAGCGAAGGTGACTTCAACAGAGGCGCGTAAACCGGACAAATCTTATGTGCCGCCCAATTATGAGAATTACGTTTTGCCGCCTTTAGAACTGTTGGCTGAGCCGGAGTATAGTTTTAGCGCCGTTCAAGAGAAAGTCGTCAAGGCGAAAGCGAGCGCTTTGGAAAGATTGCTTTCGGAGTTCAATATCAATGCGAGGGTAGTTGCGGCAGAAACCGGCCCGGTGGTAACAATGTTTGAGCTGGAGCTTGCCGCTGGTGTTAAGGTCAGCCAGATTAGCGCGCTTGCAAATGACATGGCTCGTGCGCTGGGTGTAGGAGCAGTTCGCGTGGTGGCACCACTACCGGGCAAACATACGATAGGCATTGAGGTACCGAACAGTGAGAAAGAAAAAGTTCGCATGAGAAGCTTGATAGAGCTGGGGGGTACTAAACCCAAAAGGATGGAGATTCCGCTGTTTTTGGGCAAGGATTCGTCGGGCGAGGCGCTTGTTTCGGACCTGGCCACAATGCCCCATTTATTGATTGCCGGCACGACCGGCTCGGGTAAAAGCATATGCATCAATAGTATCATAACGGGCGTGTTACTTACAAAACGGCCGGATGAGGTGAAGATGATTTTGATTGACCCTAAGATGGTTGAGATGACGGCCTTTAATACTATACCGCACCTTATGTGCCCGATTGTTACTGAGACTCAAATGGCTGTACAGATACTTGAGTGGGCTACCGTGAAGATGGATGAGCGGTACTCGCTTTTGGCGGAGGCAAGGGTCAAGAACGTTGTTGAATATAATAATCTTGGTGCAGAAGAGATATTCAGGCGGTTTGAACCGGGCAGCCCGGAGGAAGAGGCGAGGATTCCGAAGAAGCTATCGTATATCGTAATAATAATCGACGAGCTTGCTGATTTAATGATGACCGCTCCCAAGGAGATAGAGGCATATGTTGTTCGCCTTGCACAGAAGAGCCGGGCGGTCGGTATTCATATTGTATTGGCAACCCAGCGGCCGCAGGCGACGGTTGTTACGGGCCTTATCAAATCGAATATGCCGACAAGAATCGGGTTTAGGGTTGCCGCGAGATTAGACAGCCGAATTGTCCTCGACCAGAATGGAGCTGAGACGTTGCTTGGCGAAGGCGATATGCTGTTTCTAAAGCCGGGCACAAGCGACTTAGTGCGTGCTCAGGGTACTTTTGTTGACGAGGAAGAGATAAAGCGGATAGTCAGGCACCTTAAGGAGTTTGGCGAGCCGCAGTTCCATCCTGAGCTGACCCAGCTCAAGAAGTTCGATACATCCGATATGGTCAAGGACGAGCTTTTTGATGAAGCGGTCAGGGTTATTTTGGAGACCCGGCGGGGCAGCGTGTCACTGCTTCAGCGAAGACTCAACATCGGTTATGCGAGGGCTTCGCGGATAATTGAGATGATGGCGTCTTCAGGGATACTCGGCGAGTATAAGGGCAGCCAGGCACGGGAGGTTATTATGACGCTGGATGAGTATGAGCGGGTTCGTGAGCAGGTGGAAGTGGAGGCAGAGCGTGCAGAATCTGCCGGGGATAAGGATTCATCTGAGCCTGCTTATATCAATGAAGGCCAGCGGGGATACGTTTCAAGCGACAAGCAAGAGTAATCTCTTTCGAATTCAGGATTGAAACTGCTAACCTCAGACCCAATTCACAGCGGGGGGCTAAAAGCTATCATTGATATGGACAAGGACCTTAAAGGAAAGACGGTAGCTGAGCTTGGGCAGATAGTTGTTGGGCTGGGGCAGCAAAAATATCTGACAAAATATATCTTTCAGTTCGTTCAGACACTCGGTACTACAGAGGTTTCTCAAATTAGTTCGTTGAGCAAGGCGTTTCGTGAGCAATTAGCGGAGCAGGGTTATTATATTTCACAACTAAAAATCATAGACAAGCTGACTGACCCTGATGGCACGGTCAAATATGTGTTTGGGCTGGCTGATGGTAATAAGATAGAGACGGTGCTTTTATTTGACGGCAGCAGGAGAACATTGTGTGTTTCCACGCAGGCTGGTTGTGCGATAGGCTGTGTGTTTTGCGCTACCGGCAAGATAAAACTGAGGCGCAACCTAACTGCAGGAGAAATCGTTGACCAGGTGAATACTGCCTGTAAGGATGGGCATAAAATAACTAATGTTGTTTATATGGGCATGGGTGAGCCGTTGCAAAATTATGATGCGTTGGTCAAGTCCGTTCGCATACTCAATCATCCCGCAGGCAAAAACATTGGGAGCAGGCATCTTACGGTCAGCACCTGTGGAATCGTGCCGGGGATTCGCAAACTCGCGGCAGAGGATATTCATCCTCGTCTGTCAATATCGCTGAATGCGCCGACGGATGTTTTGCGAGAGAAACTAATGCCCATAAATGCGAAATATCCGCTCTCGGAGGTGATGTCAGCGGCGAAATTTTATCTGACGAGGGCAAAGCAGCGTGTTACTTTTGAGTATGTGTTGATAAAGGGTGTAAATGATAAGACCCTCTATGCACAGATGCTGGCGAAGCTATTGACTCGTACTTTGCAGAGTAGTAAAGATTCAGGTTTCAGGGTTGATACGTCACACACTTGGCGGGTAAATTTGATTGAATACAATCCGCATCCCGGGTGCAAATTTGTTGCCAGTAGCGCTGAGCGAATTGAGCGGTTTTCCAAGGCTCTGGAGAAGGCGGGCGTAAAAACTACCGTTCGGTTCAAGCTGGGACAGAGCATCAAGGCCGCCTGTGGGCAGTTGGGGGCAGATTCATCAGGGTGACCCGGCCTTCGGTTACGTCTCCGTCGGTAACGAGGCGGATTAATCCGCGTCTTGTTGTTGCTTGTTTGTTTTACATTGCCGAAGAGTCTTTTTTACCTGCCAGCGGACGAAGTGCGGAGCGCCGCAAACCAGATAAATTCCAATTGCCAGTGTAATTATCCAAGGCAGTATATTTCCGAAGCTGAAGGGGGTGTATGTATGAAAGACCTTATAATTAGCGTAAGTGTGGGATTTAAAGGCGGCAAGCTGGCTTATGACGTACGTTGTTTGCCAGATTACAGTGTTGATGAAGTAGATTCCGCCGGCGATACAGATAAGGCGCAGCGCGGCAGGCAGCCATTGTACTTGTGAATCGGGCTCTGGTAATTGTTCTGAGCCGATGATTTTTTTAGTTAGCTTGTCATGTTGGTAAACTAAAAAATACAAAAGCAGTCCAATCAAACCGGCAACAAGCAATAGTGAAAAAAGCAGTGCACCTGCTGTTTCCCAGGAGGGTTTTGAATAAAAGTAAGAAACTGCTATGGGCAATGAAGACAGCAGACGAATGGAGAAGAAGATTCCTATCGACGAGAGAATGATTTTGGTGAGCGTATGCATCTTATTCATTTTTCGATTCCTTCTATATATTGTTTTTGGTTGGGTAGAGATTTAGTTTTTTGGATGTTCAATTGGAAGCGGATAAACTGTGGCCAGCCGTAAAGCAGGTAAGCTGCCAATATTGCTTGTAGAAAATTGTATATCATATATGACCACTGCGAGGGGGTGAAATTAAGCGATTTAGGAAAGGTTTTGTATGTGAATATCTCGTTTACCAGAGGGCGTATATGCAGGGGGAGGACTATTATATTTAATATCGTTGGAATTGAGGCCAAGAGCAGCATCAGGCCATAGAGAATCGCGACCAGTTTCAGAGAAACAACCAGCCAGAGTGTTTCGCGTTCGGGGTTTAAATTTTCGCCGGAACCGGCCATTTTATAAACCAACCAATCGTTTTTAAAGATGAGGAAATACGCAATCGGTATAAGCGAAATTATGAATACGGGTAAAAATAAGATGATTCGAAACATGGATGTATCCTGAGCCTGTGTCGTGGAAATCAGCGTGCGGAGATTCTGGCAGAGGTTGACGATGGCACTCAACCCGATGAAGGTGAGGACGGCCTTGGCGATTATTTGCATTTTGGTCATTTTACGGCCTTTTCGCAGTATGGACGTTTATTTTACTCGTTGATTATTTATTGTCCAGCGGAACGCTTTGGCAGTAATTTACTTTTTTTTGGGGTTTTATTATTGGACCATCACAATTTTTTTGCAAAAAAAAGCGTTTTTAATGATAAAGCCCAGTTTTTTGCGGGAAAAGGGTTGACTTTCTATTGCGCGTTGGATAGCTTATTAAAAGTTGAAATTGCTCTGTCGCAAGGGGTAGCTCGTGCCGTGAGCCACGTAGGGTTCACGGCCATAAACTCAATGCGGTTTATGGGGTCAGCAGTATCACGGCGTGGTTGACTCAAGCCTCCGGCGGAGCCAAATCGCCCCTAAGGGGTCCGTGACAGATGAAGAATGAAAAACTTAAAACCCAAAATGTAAAGCTTTGGAGTTCGATAATTTTTGGTTTTTCACTTTACGTTTTGAGTTTTTATTACCCGGTGGTGTAATGGTAACACATGGGCTTTTGGTGCCCATATTCCAGGTTCGAGTCCTGGCCGGGTAGCTTTTGAAGGTTAAAATTTAAAATTAAAAGTTAAAAATTGAGCAGTTGATGGCTGAAAGAGTAGCGATAATATTGGCAGCAGGGGTCAGCAGCCGGATGAATACACAAATGGCGAAGGTGCTGCACGAAGTATGCGGTCGGCCGATGCTGGCATACGTGCTCGATGCCTGCCGGAAGATTGGGGTTACAAAGATATATGTTGTAGTTGGTTTTTCCGCTGAGCAGGTTGAGGAGCGGTTTGGCGGTTTCGATGATATTGTCTGGGTCCGGCAGCAGGAGCAGCTTGGAACGGCTCATGCGGTATTATGCTGTAAAGAACATTTGCAGGGCTTTGAAGGCCAGACGCTGGTGCTTTGTGGCGATGGGCCTTTGATTAGGGGTGAAACATTAAAAACATTAATAGAAAAACACGGTGTTGAGCAGCCAGCGGCAACGCTGGCGACGGCTGTTCTCGATGACCCGACCGGATATGGGCGGATAATCCGGGATACGTACGGCAATATCCAGGGGATTGTCGAGCATGGTGACTGCACGAAGGAACAGTTGGCTATTAGAGAGGTTAATCCGAGCTATTATCTGTTCGACAATAAGGTTCTTTTTGAGGCATTGGAAAAGGTTAAGCCGGACAACGTCAAGCAGGAGTATTATTTGACGGATGTACTAAGTCTTATTCTTGCGACGGGTCATAAGATTGTTGCGATAACGGCGGTGCGGCCCGAAGAGGCGATGGGCGTTAACAGCAGGCGCGAACTTAGTGTAGCAAGCAAAATTATGCAGAGCCGGGTTCAGCGGAAATTGATGGAAAACGGCGTGACGATAGTTGACCCCGATAATACCTGGATTGATGCAAGGGCCCAAATAGGACAGGACACGGTAATTGAGCCGTTCACGTATATTCATGGCGAGGTTAAAATCGGCCAGGGCTGTCGAGTTGGGCCGTTTGCTTATTTGGGGAGCGGTACGGTTTTGGCAAATGACGTTGTGTTAGGTGTTTTTACGGAGATTAAAAATTCTACATTGGCTGAAGGCGTTCGGGCCCGGCACCATAGTTATATTGGCGATGCTACCGTGGGATGCAATGTCAATATAGGCGCCGGCTCGATAACGGCAAATTACAACGGCGAAAAGATAAACCGGACGACTGTAGGGAATGATTGTTACATCGGCTCAGGTGCGATACTGGTAGCTCCGCTTGAGTTGAAAGACGGCTCGCGTATAGATGCGGGGACAGTGGTTTCTCAGGAAAGCGTTAATAAACTTGGGCAGCCAGCTGCGTCGAAAGCGCAGCTCGACGAGAAGGACTAAAGCAGATGTTTATAGATGAAGGCATAAAGATTTTTTCCGGCAGCAGTAATCCTGCGTTGACTGCTGCGGTTTGTAAGTATTTGGAAATTCCTCTCGGTGGTGCGAAAATCGAAAGATTTCCGGATGGCGAGAAGACCATCCGGGTAGAGGATGATGTTCGCGGCAGAGATTGTTTTGTTGTGCAGTCAACGTGTAACCCCGTAGATGAGCATCTGATGGAGCTGTTAATTTATCTGGACTGTTTGAGACGTGCCAGTGCCAGGCGTATCACTGCGGTTATTCCTTACTTTGGCTATGCCCGGCAGGACAGGAAGGCCGAGGGGCGAGTGCCTATCACAGCTAAATTGGTGGCGAATATTATTGTTGCCGCCGGCGCCGACAGGGTCCTGGCGATAGACCTTCACGCGCAGCAGCTGCAGGGGTTTTTCGATATACCGGTTGACCACCTGTTGGGAGAGCTGGTGTTGAGCACGTATTTCAAAGACAGAAGAATTGATAACCTAACGGTGGTTTCGCCGGACGTGGGTAATATGAAGATTGCATCCCGGTATGCAGCACATCTTGGCGGGGAACTGGCGATTGTGCATAAAAAGCGGATAAGCGGCAACGACGTCGAGGCACAAGAGATAATAGGGGAAGTAAAGGGCAAAAATATCCTTATGTGCGACGATATTATTGCCACTGCTGGGACAATCTGTAATGCCGCCAGATTAGTTAAGCAGCGTGGGGCTGAAAAAATATATGTCGGCGCTACGCACGGTGTTTTTGCAGGACAAGCGCTGGAGAAGCTGAAAAAGGCGCCGATTGATGAGATAGTCGTTACCGATACAATACCGTTGAGCGATAAAGTCAAAAAGGCGGGCGGCGTAAGGGTTTTAACCGTGTCAAATATGTTGGGTGAGGCGATAAAAAGGATTCACCGGAATGAATCCATTAGCGGACTGTTTGACGCTTATAGTCCGTAGTTTATCCTGAGCGTAGCCGAAGGATGGATAGGAAAAGTAAATATACATAAATATAGAAGTTGAGAGATTATGGAAAAAGAGTTGATTTTGAAGGCAGAAATTCGGGAGCAGACCGGCTCGAAATATGCGGCCGAAGTGCGTAAGAGCGGCCGTATACCTGCTATCATATATGGACACAAGCAGGAGCCGGTTGCTATTTCCCTGGATGCGCATAGCTTTATCGAAGGGCTTCATCATGGGCGCCGGCTGATGGATGTGCAAATTGGCAAAAGCAAGCAAAAAACATTGGTTAAAGACCTGCAATATGACCACCTTGGCAAAGACGTCATTCATGTGGATATGATGAGAGTTGACGTTACCGAGAATATCAAAGTGACGGTTTCTATCGAGCTTAAAGGCACAGCAAAAGGAGCTCACGAGGGGGGTATCGTGGAAGAACATACAGACCATTTGGAAATTGAATGCAGAGCAACGGACATTCCGGAATCTGTCGTTATTTCGGTCAAGGAATTAGACGTCGGCGACGCTTTGCATGCAAGCGATATTGTACTTCCAGAAGGGGTAAAGCTGGTGAGCCCGCCGGACACGCTCATTGTTGCCTGTCGCTTAGTTGCAGAAGCCAAGACCACCGAGGAGATTGAAGAGCAAGCCCCAGCTGCTCCTGAAGTAATCGGCGAGGCTAAAGAAGAAGAGCCTTCGGAAGAAGAGTAAACATAAGCGGTATTGGATGAATGTAGATTATGGGTGATATTAGGGTGGTTGTCGGGCTGGGTAATCCCGGCGACGAGTATGCTGATACGCGGCACAATATGGGCTTTAAGGTGATTGATTTGCTGGTTGAGACATTGAAGATAGAGACAAAAAAGAGGAAATTCGGTGCTCGTACGGGAACAGGCGAATTTGCAGGTAAAAGGCTGATGCTGCTAAAGCCGTGGCAGATGATGAACTGTAGCGGCGAGCCGGTCGCTAAGGCAGTGTCTTTTTATAAGCTTGCGTTTGATGACCTACTTGTTGTAACCGACGATATGGATTTAGAGCCGGGCAGGATTCGGATAAGGGCAAAGGGCTCTGCCGGCGGCCATAAGGGGCTGGCAGACATTATACAAGAGCTTGGCACAGATGAATTCGCACGGTTGCGGATTGGCATCGGCCATAGTACAGAAGCAGACCCCGTGGATTTTGTTCTTGATAGGCCGACAGAAGAAAAGCCGTTACTGGACGAGGCGGTTGAAAAGGCGCGTGACACCGTGCTTTGCTGGGTTGAATATGGTATCGAGGCAACAATGAATCGCTTTAATGTCGGAAGAGAGAAAAAGACGCAGATAGATACTGGTTTGGATGGTTAGCGTCCGGCTACGGCCCGCTCTGCCGTGACGAGCCGGCTCTCAGGCTCGGCGTAGGCCTTCGCCGAAGCAGGCCGCCGAGACGAGTGTCGGGTAATTTGAGTTTATAAAAGGAAATGTTAATGTAATTTTTATTGAGGAGTTTTGGAATGGAAACCATTATTAGGAAAAAGCTGTATGAAGCGATGTTTCTTATAGACTCTGCTCAAGCGTCGGATTGGGACAAAGTCATTGCGACCCTCGAAACGGTGCTGAAGAAAGCCGACAGCGAAATCGTCTCGATGAGAAAATGGGACGACAGAAAGCTGGCTTACGAGATTAAGGGCAAGACCAGAGGGACATACATCCTTTGCTACTTCAGGGCCGACGGCGGGAAGGTTCGTGAGATTGAAAGAGCTGTTCAACTTTCAGAACAAATTATGCGGGTTTTGATTCTGAGCGCTGAGGCGATGAGTAAGGAAGATATGGAAAAAGATACCCCTGCGATGAAAGTTGAAAAGCAAAGGAGCGCTCATAAGCCGGAGGAAAAAATTGAAGCAGAGCAGATAAAGGATAAGGAGCTTGCAGAGGAAACTGTAAAGTCAATTGAGTAAGGAGCTTAAGTATGGCTGGTTTTAACAAGATTTTTCTGATGGGCAATCTGACGCGCGACCCGCAGTTGTCATACACGCCAAATCAAACGGCTGTGGTTGATTTTGGTCTGGCGACGAATCGCAGATGGACGAGCAGAGATGGTGAACAGCGGGAGGAAACCTGTTTCGTGGACTGCCGGGCGTTCGGCCGGATGGCTGAGAATATAAATAAGTATATGACCAAAGGTCGCCCAATGTTTATGGAGGGCAGATTAACGTTTGATAGCTGGACTGCTCAGGACGGAACGAAGCGCAGCAGGCACAGAGTGACGGTTGAAAACTTCCAGTTTCTGCCTACCGGCGGTGCGGCCTCCAATATCGTTGACCAGAATGCCGCCGGCGGCGTAAGCCATCCCGGCGATGTGGATTCTCAGGCCCGGTCCGCCGTAGGCCCGCTTCGCAGCGAGGCGAGCGGAACAGAAGTAGATGATATACCATTTTAATCCGCCAGACGTGTGGCGGATTAATATAGAAGACCCTGCTTCGCCCAAAGTCGCCGACGCTCCATAGCTATGGCGACGGAGCGGGCTACGCAGGGCAAACAGAAGACAGATTTCTGACTTCTGATAGATTCTTGTGCTTCGTAGCCCCCGCAGCTTCTTGTCCGCTGCCCCGACTTGCGTCGGGAGACGCAGGGGCAAGCGAAGCAAGAGCGGGGGCAGAGTAGCAAAGGTAGGATATGGTAAGAAGAAGTGATAGTCATAGGGACTCCTCACGGAGTAAAACAGGCTTTGCGAGTACTCGCGAGCATACACAATGTCGTTTTTGCAGACGAGCCGTAAAATATATCGATTACAAGGATATTGATACCTTGCAACGGCTCTTGACTAATCGCGGCAAGATATACTCACGTAAACGCAGCGGCAATTGCGCCGGTTGTCAAAGAAAAATGAAAAAGGCAATCAAGCGGGCCAGGTATATGGCACTACTGCCGTTTACGGCGTAAATCTACCCCCAGCGTCTTCCCCTACGTCTTCTTGTCGAAGACAAGAGTGGGGGAGCGGCGGGCGTGGATTTATCCGCCGCAGCGGATAAATCGTTTGACCAGAAAGGTAATGGAATGAAGATTTTGCTTTGTGAAGATGTCAAGTCAGTCGGCTGGCTTGGTGATATCGTGGAGGTAAACGATGGTTACGCGAGAAACTATCTGCTGCCCCAGGGGCTGGCAAAAGTTGCCACCGAGTCGAATGTAAGAGCAATTGCTGATGCAAAGGCCAAGCGCTCCGAGCAAAGAATACATGATACAAAACGGCTGGCAGAAGCGGCCAAGAAGGTCGAAGGGGCCGAGGTGGTGCTGGCGGCCAAGGCCAATGAGCAGGGGGTCCTGTTCGGCTCAATTGCCGCAGAGGCAATAGCGAAAAATCTGCGCGGACAGGGCTTTGAAGTCGCCGACGAGGTGGTGCAATTGCCAACACATATAAAACAGGTTGGGACCCATGCGGTAACGCTTAAATTCGACGATGATTTGACCGCTACAGTCAGCGTTGTGGTCGTGCCCGAAGGAGTGGATGTTACATCCGTTCTTCATAGTCCCGAAGGGATACCTCACGGTACTACGCCGGCCGCCTCGGAAGAGCAGCTCGACGAGAAGGATGAATCGGCTTCCGCAGGTAACGACCCGGCCGCTTCGGAAGCGCAGGGCGACGAGGCGGAGCAAAATCCGCCGGAGGCGGATTAACCCGTAGAAACTGGAACGGGATTTGCTATTACGTATACGTATTCGTAGCGTATACGTACTCGTAGCGTATTCGTATAGAGATATTTAATAATTACGAATTCGAATTCGTGCAATTTTTTAATTGCTTACTTCGAACTCGATACGGAGGCAGTTTTAAGTTCAAAATGTAAAGTGTAAAGTTGTGGTATCGCTGCGCGATGATATTTTTAATTGTTAGACACAGATCCGCCGTCGTTAAAAACTATGGCGAGACAAGTTTCACGGATTTGCTGCGGAGGAAAATTGCGCAGTGCTGCCGGAGGCCGCGATGAGGGAAGATAGACAGCAGATGACAAATGAATTTTGGCAACAAATAATTAAGCAGAGTAAGATGTTTATCACAAGAACAAACCGGGATTTACTGAAAAATGCTTTGATAAAATTTTAATATGTTTTTTGCTTAAATTTCTTTTCTCGGTTAAAAGCAAGGAGCCCAAAGAACGGCTACCCAGTAAGCGTCCTAAATCAGAACCACTCATGTTGTTAGATTCTAAAAGGAATCTTAATATCTTTATTGGGTTGTTGTTCCATTTTATTTGTTCATGTTCTTCTTCATATACTTCTACCAAAGCAGAAAGACTCTCGGCAAAATCTTTTTGATCTTTAGTTAAATCCGTCCGGCCAATGAGATTATCAAGGATGGCAATAGCTTGATTGTAATTACCCTTTGTACGAATCGGCCTTAAAAAAAGCCCTAAATCGTTCCATTTTTTGGGTATATTTTTTGTAGCCATTGGTTTACCCTTCATAATGGTCATAATAATTTTTTCCACTTGTCTTTGCTATATTCATCATGAGGTAATACAAATAATACATACACTATTTGAGTTGTAAAGTTTATACCGCATATCACCCTTACTCGATTTCCACTAACATTAAAGATATAAACCAGTTTTGTTTTGCTTTTGTATGTATCTACATTGTTGAAGGTTTTTTGGACATCACCTGGTTTATTCCAATTTGCCTTACTGGTAATTTTGTGCCAGTATGTTAAAGAGGGTTTGTCTCTGCTGCTTGCTTGCCAGAACTCCCTTAATCTGGCTTTTGAAATAACTCTCATGCTTACATTATGTAATCATTTTCGGCAAAAGTCAAGAAAAAATTTAGGAAAATTTGGATTATTTCTCCCTGTAATCTTTATAGATGTCAATATCATATTTACTTATAATTGCTTGTGCGGCATCTGCATACTTGATGCTTGCCGAATTTTGTTGTAAGTCTTTAATCTGCAAGGGATTGTAAAAATTTCCGTTGTAAGCATCGGTGGGGGATAGAGTTACAGAATATTTTCAATCAAATACGCAGGTAGTTGCGCGCAAAAATCGAAAAAAACAAATTTTTTTTTATTCATTCCTGAATAAGCACTTACGCAAATCCACTGCTTAAAAAATCAGCCAAATTTCAATCAAACGTGCAGGTTCGTCCAATTATAGAGAGCTTTGATATGGCTGCTCGACGAATGAAGCTCGATGCTTGAGTTAGAAAAGTGGAGATTGAAATGGTGCAGGTAGGAGAAATAACGCAAAACATTCATAGAGCAATATCGCGGCAGGCGGAGTGCAAAATCGGCCGGAGCGGGACAATCGAACAGCAGGTCTTAATGTTTCACGAAAAGCTCGTAGCGATAATCCCGCCGAGAGACCAGTCGGACAGGACGAGCTTTAACAGGATTAGCAACCTGCTGCTGAGAAAAATAAAAGACAAGGAATTTCAGCCGGAAATTCTTGAAAAGGTCCTGCGATACGCGCAGGAGGCAGCCGGGCCGGACTGCAGAAATCCGGCGGCCGTCTTTATGTCAATTATGAAGAAAGAGCTGGGCTATGGAAGAAGCTAAGCGCTCGGCCCCCCACTCTTGTCTTCGACAAGAAAACGTGGGGGCAGGGGCAAAATTCGATTTTGTGCTCGATGAGGATGAATGCGGAGAGTTCTGCGTTGTGCCTTTAGCGGGCGGAAAATATTTCGCAAAGGTAGACCCGGAAGATTATCCGGAAATAGCGAAATTTAAGTGGTGCGTTTCAAAGGCAAATGGCAAAGACGATACAATATATGCCCGCAGGGCAGAAGGGGTAAATGGAAAACAAAAGTGCGTTCTAATGCACAGGCAGATAATGAAAGTAGCCGATGGTGTTGCGTTAGACCACATCAACGGCGACGGCCATGATAATCGAAAAGCCAATCTAAGGGTTGCTGATAAGGCACAAAATGGCTGGAATCAAAAGATAAGAACAGGAAATTTATCAAGTAAATACAAAGGTGTCGCGTGGCATAAGGAACAAAAAAAATGGATAGCGCGCTTAGGATACAAACGGAAGCGGATATGGTTAGGCACCTATGACAATGAAGTCGAGGCGGCGAGGGCATACGACAGGGCGGCGGTAAAGTATTTCGGCGCGTTTGCGAGATTGAATTTTCCGGTAGATTCGACAAGCTCACTATTTGCAGAGGCAAAAATGAGTTACGCAATGGACGAGAAGGTAAAAACCAAAACAACAAAAAGGATATTGGAGCTAAAGGGCTATTCAGCAGGCGAGCTGTGGGAAATTCTTGCAAGCCGGCCTCTTGGCGAGCTTGAGAATATGTGCAGGGTTTTGCAGTGTAATATATCGGAATTATCTAAAAAAATTAGAAAGGCGATTTTTCCATGAGAGAGTGGCTGCAAGATGGATTGGCCGTTGGGATTGTAGTGGTTGTTATCGAGC